>VAPA010079378.1_pt1 | contig 45627 bp, 54 predicted proteins | sample 3395041 | NCBI WGS metagenome assembly VAPA01 (sample SAMN08290432, study PRJNA428436) | hydrothermal vent metagenome | isolation source: Deep-sea hydrothermal vent chimney | place: Indian Ocean: Southwest Indian Ridge | depth 1973 m m
CAGGAGTCCACTCTCCAACAACTGCTGCTAAATGGTAACAAGCAATTTCTGCACCATCGATGCCTTTGTCGTTGTAATGCACAAGTTTGAGCAGGGCTTCTCGCTGCATTAGGGTGTCAGCTTTTGCTAATTCATTGAGGATTGTACGTTTCAACGCATCTCCCTTTTCTTCTAGAGCTGTAATCTTGTCTAGATCTTCCTTGTCAATGGAGTTCTTTCCTTCAAGCCAATTAGCAACAGCAGTAGTTACAATCTTATTGGCGGACACTGCTGCTCGAAAATGCTCATCAAGCATCTGAGTGATATTACCTAACTCGGAGGTCATGAATCTTCCATTATCAAGAACCATTGGATACACCTTGTCAGCTGGAGTCGATTGGAGTAGCTTTTTAATTCTTCTGGACCTTCGATAAAAGTAGGAGAGAACAGACTTGGAACTCTGGCAGATTATTGTTGCCTTAATACAAGGGTTGGTAGAATGGTTACCTATTAGCAGTGAAGGCCAAGTTGTCTTGTATCTATACAACTTCACTCCAGTTCCTGTAGAAGATATTGTGTCACTCGTTGTGTGGTTGCATCTTGGTACAGCATTAGCAGTCATTGTACGTTATCCGAGAGTCATTCTTGACATTCTGAGCCTTAAGGACCGAAAGCTGTTAAGACTACTACTTGTGGCAACATTTGGTACAGCTATCACCGCAGTTCCATTATACTTCTTCTTGAAGAATAATCTCACATCTTTCCATGGCGAGCTACTAAATGTACTAGTTGGAGTGTTTCTCCTCCTCACTGCGGTTGTACTCTATCTTCCAACAAGAACTACAAAGGAATCTGAGGGGATATCAAAAGATGTTGAAAACAGAGAAGCGGTCATGACAGGACTTGTTCAGGGGATGGCTGTGTTACCGGGGCTGAGTAGATCCGGAGTCACAATCTCAGCCCTTCTGATGCAAAAAATAGACAAAGAAACCGCAATGAAATTCAGCTTCTTGATGAGTGTTCCTGCAGTTCTGGCCATACTTGTGCTTGAGGTGCTTACAGGAAGTACACTTCCGACAGGGGTTGGAACTCTAGATCTCATTCTAATTGAAGGCATTGTCTTCGTTACCGGTTTAGTATCAATGGAGTTCTTATTGCGATTGGCAAGGAGGATCAGCTTCTGGAAACTGTGTCTAGTCCTCGCAATCATCGCAATCCTGTTTGGAATTCCAGCTCTGATACCATGATAGCTGTTACTCTTCCCGTTTCTGGAACATTATGGCTATTGGAGCATTTGCCTTTCGCCACTCTGCAAGCTTTCCTTCATAGTTGAGAGGAACAGGATGTCGACCGTGATTTCCGACAACAATGAACATCGTCCCCACTCTAGCCTGTCTGAGAAGCACTTTGATCCAGTTGTCAGTTCGCCTGACAATTTTCTCTAGTAGTGTCTTGGGTGGAGTTCGGTGACCGTATTGAGCGTACAGACTCTCAAAGTCCAAAAAGTGAAGATATAGTAGCTCGCTCTTGAAGATGTATTTTGTAGCCTCAATGTAGGTGGCCATGTCGTCCCTAGGATGAACTGTATATTCTGGGTCGAATTCGCAATGATCCATGTCTTCCTCGCGGCATATTACCCGTGTTACCTTCCCGCTATTCTTGACATGGTGAATGAGATGGAAGTCAGGCTTGTGTCCCTTCAGGAGTCTTCTGATGAGGGGCAATGCGTATGGATCATTAGTATCAAGAAGTGCCAAGACTTCCATGTTTGTAATGAGCGCTTCAGGCTTGTACACCACCGCTTCGAAAAGTCCGAAGTTATCTATCATTATTATGACTATGGCTTTTGGGTCGAACTTCTGTATTATCTCTTTATTCGGAGGAAAGAGTCCTTCAGGGACCTCAATCCCTAATAGCTTCAAGACTGTAGCAGGAAATTCGAATGCAGTAGTTAGAACTTGTGGAAACGACATTACTCTTCCTCAGTGGTGTTCTTGTCTTTGTTTGTAAATCCCCCTCAAGAAGGTTTTGTAGATATGCCACTGTATTACTATGTCTGAGCCATATCTTCAAGCTTCAAGAACCTATGGCCTATAGAAGAGTTAAAAAACGCACCCGAGCCACCACCAACAAGAGGCAAGCCAATGACTCTACTAGACATCATATACAAAGACACTCTAAAGTTCATCCTAGCTGGAGGAAAGGGAGGCGTCGGAAAAACAAGTTCAGCAGGTGCTATGGCTGTTTTATCCGCACGACATGGTTTTCGAACCTTAGTTCTATCTACAGATCCAGCACATAGTCTAAGTGACAGTTTCGACCAGGATCTCTCTGGGGGAGATGTAATTCCAATTGAAGGCTTTGACAACCTTTGGGGAATGGAGATTAGTACTGAAAAAGGCATGGAGCAATTTCAACAAGTCATTGGTGACGGTGCTGCAGGACCTGAGGCACAAATGGCAGCCGGTCTGATGGGCGATATGACAGGTATGGCACCACCAGGTTCTGATGAGGCAATGGCCTTTGGGAAGATTTTAGAATATCTTGAAGACTCATCATACGATCGTGTAATTTTCGACACAGCACCAACAGGACATACACTCAAGCTGCTTGAATTGCCCGACCTTCTTGACAGCTGGTTGGGAAAGATACTGACCATGCGAAAGCGACTTAGCTCTATGATGTCGGGGCTTAAAGGCATGTTGGGAGGGGGAGAACAAGAAGATACCTCATGGCAAATGATTCAGCAGACAAAGGACAAGATTCATGCGGCTCGGATTGAATTATCAGACCCTGACACTACCCAGTTTGTTGTGGTCACAATCGCTGAAGCAATGGCAGTTTTTGAAACTCAGAGATTGTTGACAAGTCTTGGATCTTGGCACATCCCTGCCACACATTTGATAATCAATCAACTCGTACCTCCAAATCCAACCTGCAAGTTCTGTTCCCAGCGGCATGATATGCAACAGACTAACTTGAAAGACATCCGGGAACTCTACTCAGATATGGACCTTACAGAAGTCCCCTTATTTGAAGGCGAAATAAGGGGGATTGATGGTCTTACTAGGTTGGGTAAGATACTCATTGGAGAAGCGGAGGAATAAGTGTGAGATATTCAACCAAGAGAAAATTAATGTCGCTTTGTATGGTTGCACTTTTCCTAGGTTCATTTGCAATAGCAATATTCCTCATGTACAAGCCTTGACCTGAATTGGAAAAACTAGACACCTTTGACACGTTTCACGACTGGCGGACGGATCTTGTACAGGATACGACCCCCACAATATGGACATTTCACTCCAGGTAGCGTTTTAAGGCCCTCTGGGGTCACTTCTCTGTTACATTTATGACACACGTAAACCATTCCAGTCACCAACTGGAGTGGATTTTCAAGGCAATAAGAATCTTACCTTAGGACATGAAAAGAAACAAATCATGCAATAACTAACTTCAAATCTTTTTAGACGAACCAGAGCCTGATTGTGATGTCAGAGGGCAAGAAACAACTCAGACTGTGGGTACCACTATTCCTATCTACACTGGTTCTGCTGTTTATCTACTTCATTACTGAAACCTATTTCTTCGAGTACAGGTATACATTCCTATTCGCCGTCTTTGTCGTGGTTCTGGCCATCGGTGTAGTATACATTCCCTACGAACGAAGGATCATCAAGGGAGAAACTTAACACCTACCTGATTTTAACCTTCTCAGAATGTCACACATCAGCATCTTGAACGACTTCTCCCGCAACAAGCCCACTGCTCAACACATCTGTTATTCGAACTAGAAGAAAAGTGCCTGATGAGAATCCACCTTGAACAGTCATGAGGGGGCCTTCTCCAAGAGGATAGACCATAGTGAATCCGTGATGGGTTCTTGAAGGTTCAGCAGCGATTCCACGAACAGTGGTTCCTACGTATTGTTCTTTTTTCTGGCGATTGATCTTGTCTGCTTCCCTGCGAAGTCTAATTCCATGTTCATCCTTTGTAGATGATTCAGGAAAATCAGCAAATGCAGAACCTGGTAGCGCACGAAAACCGTAGAGAATTATTCTCTCAGCACCTGATTCACTAGCTTCTCTCATCATCTTTATGGATTGATCAGTGGTTTCTTCGTTCTCACCGGGGAGACCGTAAATTAGGTACACAAATGGTTTCATTCCATATTCCCGAGCAATGTTGACTGCGCGGATGACATCACCTGGATTTCCACACTTCCCAATCTGCTTCATATGGTAATCCGACCCGGTTTCCAGACCGATATTTGGAGAACTAGAAATCATTGATTCTGATAGTGTCTTGGCTACCTCTTCTGTAAACAGACAGGCCTTCATGTTCTCGATTGCAATATGTACTGAACCATCCTTAACTTGCTGCAGAGAATTTAGCTGGTCTAGAAGCCCCCGTATCGCAACCAAGTTTGCAGGAGGATGACAGGGATCAGTCAACGGTTCTTCTCCACGCATGTAATCTAAGAACCCTGGAGCCTCCAGAACTATTCTATGAACTCCAAGGTCAACTAACTCTCTCACCTCTCTGACGATGGAATTTGTTGATCGGCTCCGTGGAGGACCCCAAGAACCTGGAACACTACAGAATCCACATCCAGGAGGAATGGTCTCAGGACAATCCATACGTATTGATGGGTTCTCAGAATCGCAGTTATCACAATCAGTGCATTCTCGTCCATCAGGAAGAGTGTGTTTGGTCCGATTGAAATTTGAACACCCACGAAGTATCTCAACATAGACCTTACTTGCTTGATATGTAGGGTAGTCCACAATCCTCACGGTTGATGGAAAATAGTCTTCTGAAATCTCACGCGAGGAGAGGCAACTACGTGATTCAGTAACATATGGCGCACCGGATTTGTTGAATGCAATACCGGGGATTTCTGATAGCGAAGCAGCATCGTCGAGAAAATCTTGATGTAATAGATTTTCAAGTGTAGCTTCACCCTCACCAATGACCACGACATCAAGTTTGATCTCGTTGAGAATCATAGTTGGTTCTGCTGCAATTGGACCTCCAATAATCACCTTGCCTTTTGGATGAAACTGACGCCATAATCGAACTACCTTCTGAGTAACCACTAGATCCATCGTCATTGCACTGATTGCTAAGTGGTCGAATCTACGTAGAAAACCTCTCTTGGTTAGAACATCTTCCACTCGATGAATTCTGCATTCTAGATTATTCTTCTCAAAGACACCTGCTACCGAGCGAGGACCACAGCCTATTGAGTCACGCGAACTGCTTCTTTGACCAGACCCTGCACTGAGTGCATCAACAATCAGTATTCGACTCTTCATGATTGACGAGTTTGTATTTATCAGCTAGTTCTTTACTGTTCCGAGAGATGAATTTTGGCACAACTCATAGGACTTATATGGCGTCACGAACACATCCTCCCTCGGCACTAAGTGAAGTGTCAAAAGTAAGGAGTATATTGCTAAGTGAGTGTTGACGAAGGCGGAATTTGTCCGAATTGCGGATTGCCTCAGGACCTGTGTGTCTGTGAAACCATAGCACAGGAAGAGGCGAGGATTACAGTGACTATATCGAGACGCAAATGGGGAAGATTGACGACGGAAGTTTCTGGATTTGATAAGAATATCGACCTCGGTGATTTGGCCACGAAATTGAAAGGCAAGCTTGCTTGTGGTGGAGCGGCCAAGCATGGGACCGTTGAACTCCAAGGAGATCATCGAGGAGTTATCCAAGGCGTGCTGGAAAAAATGGGTTTTCCACCGGAAATGGTTTCAATAGATTGGACTTACCAGAGAAGGGGCAGAAGGTAACTACCTAGGATGGTCCCATTTGGGGAGCTTAATCCCGTACACATTTCAGTTTGCAGGAATGAGTTAGGATTGGCCACCGAGGCCCATCGAGTTAATTCCGAGTTTCCTCACAATCTCTTTGTACCTGTTACGAACGGTGACCTCTGTAACTCTAGCAACTTCTGCAATCGCACGTTGTGTTCTGCGTTCGTCTAGCATGATAGATGCCACGTAGATAGCAGCTGCAGCCAAACCCAGCGGGTCGCGGCCAATAGTCAAACCAATGTCCCTACTTCTTTTTAGAATCTCCACGGTTCTCAGCTGAACAGGACTGGACAAAGACAGCTCAGATGCAAACCGGGATATGTAATCGATTGGATTACTCAATGGAATCTTGAGATTAAGACTTCTGAGAAGAAGTCGATAACACTGACCAAGTTTCTTTTTATCAACACGTGAGGCGTCAGCGACTTCATCCAGAGCACGAGGTTTCAGTCTGATCCTACAGGCGGCATAAAGAGTTGCAGCCACCATAGCTTCGATTGACCGCCCTCTTACAAGCTTCTTGATGATTGATTTTCTATAAAGGAGTGCAGCTAACTCACGGATTGGACCTGGAATTCCAAGTTGCGAAGATAACCTTTCAAGCTCAGACATTGCTTGTGCAAGGTTACGGTCCATGCTCGAATGAACGCGTGAGCGTATCTGCCATTTTCTTAAGCGGTAGATTTCTGAACGTCTCGTGGGACTGAGTTTTCTTCCAGATATGTCCCTATCCCGCCAGTCTATAACCGTTGATAATCCCTTATCGTGTACGGTGTAACGTACAGGGGCTCCCACTCGACTGCGAGCGTCGCTCTCTTCTGCACTGAAAGCTCTCCACTCTGCTCCAGTATCAATTCTATGAGCTGATAGAACAAGACCGCATCCACCACAAACACGCTCTCCGCGAGTTATATCCTCAACAACAGATTTAGAACGACATTCGGGACATTCTGCTTGTTCAATTGACGGTTCTACAGTCGCCTTCCTATCAGTAGCACTCCTCGTATAATCCATTGCCTCTCTCTCTCTCCTACAGATTCAATAGCCCCAGAAAAAAACTGCCAGAATTCACTGCCAAGTCAAAGACTCAAAGACAGTCTCCCGGGAACCACATCACAACAGCAGGGAAAAGTCTCTTTTAATTGTTCTGGGTTGAACGATGGAGTGTTCGTCGCGTGACGAACTAATATTTGCGCTTGTACAAAAGCAATATTCTAGGTTGTCTGTTCCCGACTTTTTTCAGTGATGATGATGGTATGTTCATGCTGAGAAACGAATTCACCCTTCTCCTCAGCCAAGATACTGTGAGCAAACAATGCTCCATTCTGTTTGAGCTCCTTGATTGCCATCTTGAGGGAACCGTGACTCATGCGTTCAGCCATCCATCGTTCAGCAAACGGGAATTCTTTGTACTCCTTTCTTGCGATCCCCAAAAACTGCCTTGTTCCTTTGAATCTCACAGGAACTCTGATCGGGAGAAGCTGGTATATCAAAGGTCGAGGAAGATCGGTTATGTTTCCTGATCCAGTGCTTGCAAAAGTCTCTATTGCATAGATTTCTCCTTCCTCCACTAGAACTTCTGCCTTACCGGACACACATGGAACTTGTTTATCGCTGTGGAGTTCATATTCATTCAATTGATGCCCAGAGAGTTGTCTCACAGGCTGGAAACCAGCAGATGTTATAGTATCCTCAATCAATGCTCCAATAGTATTGAGCTTGGCCCCAGGACGCATCATCTTTATTGCCATATTTGTGGAATCGACTGAAGCTTTGACCAGAGCCTCATGATCCGGATTCAGTGCAATTGTAAACGCAGTGTCAGCGATACAGCCATCCACATGAGACCCACAGTCAACGGTGACCAGGTCCCCTTCTTCAATCACAGTTTCGTCATCGATTGGAGAAGTATAGTGAGCGGCAACGTTATTCAGAGACACATTGCATGGGAAAGAGGTTCCTGAGGAGTGTTCACGAATATGATTCTCAACAATGTCAATCAGGTCGATCACTTTTGTGCCAGGCTCAACCATTGGTCGTGCTAGATCAAGCGCTTCACGAGCGATTACTCCAGCGCGACGCCACTTTTCCCAAGGGTCTTCTGATTCATCTTCTGGATTATCATCGGGCTTATCATCTGCCACGGCATCACCAACTCTTTGGCTCGTGTAGGACAAGCAAGATAAAAGTGACGATGTTACCGAAATTTCTTCGCTACTTTCACAGCAGTCTGGAGAGAAACCTCATAGATGTGAAATCCGTCAGTGTCCACTCTATGTTATGAACAAATACACCTCTATGTAGCTGCTTTGTTATGAAATAAAGTACGAGTACATAACCAATCTTGGGAACAAGAATGGGAGTGAACTCGGCTCGCTAGAAACGGGTCAGAAATTTAAATACGCAGGCGAAATGCGATGGCTCGGTCCAAGGGTGTCACAGTTTCGGTGAAAGTCCCAATAAATTGGGAAGTTATAACTGAGAGGACTAGGCAAAGGCTTAGACAGACCGTTGGACGAGACACTAGAGTGATTCGTGCATTTCTTGGAATAATCGAACAACACGAGCGCAATCTATTGATTGGACGATTCAAAAACAGGATTGACAATGGAAGACTGAACCAGCTTACAATGACTGCTCACAAAGTCAGGGCTGGATACAGTCAGAGGACAAGTGTTCCTCACGACTTCAAGGTCCGATTTCCCCGTATCTCTCAGAACGAGATGACAGAGTGCCGACAGACTGCGGTTTCATTGTATGAAAGTTATCTCAAACTCAGGATGAAGAACGGGTTGAGTACTTCTCGACCTTGTTCAGTCAATGGTAGTAGAAGGATACCCCGATGGGTGTTCAATCAGAGGTTTAAGCTGATTGAGAAGAAGACATCTGTCGCTCGATGGTGGCTTGATATCAGAGACTCCCTCAACTCTATGCAGGAAGGAAGATTCAACCATGACCGACTATATGTTCCTCTCAAGATGTCACCCTTCCATCTGAACCAGATAAGAAAGGGTGAGGTGAAGGCATTACAGATCTTCACAGACTGGAAGAGAAAGTGGTGGGTGACCATAGCAGTCAGGGTCACTATTGACAACTCTTCAAAACAGAAACTTCCTGTAGCAATTCTTGGAATCGACCTGGGTTTCGAGAAGGCTGCATGCTCCACCCTTCTTACTCCTGAGAAGACGAGAGAAACTAGATATTTCGTCCAGAGAGAGAAGGTCAAGGTCATCAGGAAGTGTGACAGACTGGTTACGGATCTACAGAGGGAGATGTACACCCGAAGAAACAATGGACTACCATCAGATAGGATTGCTGAGAGGCTCCGTCGAATGAGGCCAAACGAGAGAACGTTGCTCGGGAGTATGACAGAGTTCTCGTACGTCAGCTTCTCGACTACATCAACGAACTGTCTGAAAAACACACACTCTACGTTGCCATTGGTCGCCTGAAGAATATACGGATGCGTGCGAAGCGAGGTAACTACCGGGGACGAAGGTTCAGAGGACTGATACACTCTTGGGCCTTTGCTCGGATAACCGAGAGTCTGAAACACGGACTGGCTCAACAGGGTTGGAAGGTCGATGGGAAGAACCCTAGATTCGGAGCGGTCCCTGAATCGTGGACCTCCATCATGTGCTGGAAGTGTGGAAGCAAGGGCAAGAGACCCAAACAGAACTACTTCCACTGTCCCTCTTGCGGACTACAACTCAATGCAGACAGAAATGGTAGTATCAACATCGCTGCACGCATGCTCATGCTCACAAAGTCACTGCACTCTGTGAGAGGACTAGGTATGTGGACTGGAGCCTTGGACAAGGCTCGACGTGTGCGACTGAAAGCCCGAAAGAAGAAACCTTCTCAAGGGAAGTCCTTACTCTCCGAAAAGGAACCAGCATCAGGTTCCGGAGAGTCCGCGGCTGTTCACTTTGTCCAGTCGGACCTTGCCAGTTTCAGTGATGGTGCTGGTAAGAGTGATGATGACCCCGCCGTGGTAAGAACTGTGGAAACGCTCTCTGTGGTTGGAAGTGATGACCCAGCATTAGTACAGGAGAAAGAAGCCCGGTCTTCGGGAGGGATCCCATCCCAATGAACATTGACAAAGCTCCTGTTAATTTTGGCATTTCCTCTGAAATGCGAAAAGGTGGTGACACTGGCGGGGTAAGGGTGGAACACAGAAATTTCTTGCAGTTGAGGTTCACTCACCAAAAATGCAAGATTTGGTCAGAAGAGTGACGGACGGACCAGACCAGCTACGAGAGGACCTTCTCAATCCTCTTAGCGACGCGAGTCATCATGAAGAACATGTAACCGATATTAGCACGTTTGTTTGTGAGGACTGCTAGGATTGCATCGTTTCCAGCATCGCAGATGATGACATAACCGACTTCGCCTTCAATGAGCATTCTGACAAGAGCGCCTCGCTTAAGTTGTTTGAAGACTTTTCGAGTTGCTTCCTGTATCTGAGTGGACCTTCCAGCTATAACATCCTCATCTGGGACGTTACTTGTATCTGCTCCTTCAGGGTAGTGAGTGCAGATCGTAAGGCCCTGTGATTTCGAAATGATTGCGCTTGCTTCGACGTTCCCCTGGGACGCCCGGCTCAGGTCGAAAAGAAGCTCATTCAACATTTCGGTTTTTGAGGACAAAGTAAAGCATCTCCATGGCGTCTTTCCGTCAAAAAGGCTGACAAGTATTTAAACTCTCTTGGCGCCGGCTTCTTTGAGAGCTTTGACTATCAAGGTAAGTTCAGCTCCACTATCGCTCTGGACGCGTTTTTCGAGATAAGTTCCTTGAACAACAATTGATGCCCCGGCCTCTACGGCGCTCACTACTGAGTTTGCATCGTTAAAACCGCCGCCAGTAATCAGAGGAATATCAATGACCTTAGATACAGCAGCAATCATCGTAGGTGGTACACCTCCGCCCTCAGCGCCACTACCAGCTTCCAGATAAACTAGTTTCATTCCAAATAGCTCAGCGGCCATTGCGTACATTGCTGGAAGCTTGGGTTTATCCCGTGGAAATGGTTTTGCATCACCGACCCAAGCAGCTGTCTTTCCGGGTGAAACCATTAGGTACGCCATTGCTATTGCTTCAATCCCAGCCATCTTTATTTTTGGTGCTGCTAACGCTTGCGCTCCAATGATGTAGTATGGATTTGTGCTGTTTAGAAGGGTCATGAAGAACATTGCATCTGCTTGTTCTGAAACTCCACTGACATTCCCTGGGAACAATATGGTGGGGATATCCACAGCCGCGCTAATCTTTTCCACTGCATCATCGATGACTCCAAAGAGTGTACTACCTCCGATCATGAGAGCATCACTACCTGCCTTCTCAGCAAGAGTAGCAATTTCCACAACATTCTCGATCGTTGTGGACATTGGATCAGGGTCGAGGAGAGAGAAGTGACAAGCGCCCTCAGTCTCTAGCTTCTCAGTGATATACTTCCAAACTTTGCCGGTCATGATGTAGTCTCCAGATATGGAGAACCCCTCTTGACGTACTTTTTACGCTTTTGGTGAATGTCTTGTCGTTGATTTTATTCTAAAGGAAGGAGATAAACGTCCAGTTTCTACCATATATTTGGAATACTCATCACCAAAATGTTTCAACAGGTGCCCTTCTTCTTCAACGGCGACTCGATAGTAACCCCATATGCCACTTAGGAGAAACATTGTCAGAAGAGATGGAATGAGAATAAACAAACCAATGAAAGACAGAAAATAAGATGTGTAAGAGGGATGGCGAACGCGAGAGTAAGGTCCACTCCTAAAGAGAGTCTGGTCCTCACTCATTTCCCAGTTTGGAGCCATACTTTTCCGTACAAACCTAGACCAACCATGAAGAAGTATGCCAGCACAAAGAATCAGGAAACCGGTAATCCAAACGGGAAATATTGGATCGATAAGGATTACAAAGTTTTGCAGTATTGTCACATCGAAGTCTATTATCCAAATCAAAGAGAGAATACCAATGACGAGGAATGCTACCATTGTTGCTGCTCCAGCTACGCAGAGCGCATAAAACGGAGGGTGCACATCAGATTCACGTTTTTGAGAGAGGGTTTGTCTACGAAACTTTTTGACATCAAGGTAGAGGTGAAGCACTATATCAGTTGCACTGAGCGCGATCACAATTGGTCCAACAATCCCAATATCGAGCATGAATATTATTCTGAATCCATGTTAATGAATATGTTCAGCCACAAGGGAAGGCATTCATTCTTGCCTGGGAAATGTTCGATTGTAGATTAGAATCGCCAGAGTAATACCAATTATGAAATATTGTGAAGAGATTATGTCCGTTATTCTCAACCTTTATTACCAGTATCGATTGAAGCTCGTAAGGTGCGTTCTGCAGAACGAGGACCCTCATATGACCACACCCGACCATAATGCTGAATCTTCGGAGATTGAGGTTGTATCCGTGGATTCAGAATTGCGCATAGGTGTATTTCCTTGCATGTGTGGTAAAAATATCGGTGCAGTTGTAGACATTGATTCATTAGCGGAGTATGCTAAAACACTGCCAGGTGTTGTTTTTGTACAAGTTAATCGCTACACATGTGCAGACCCTGGTCAGAGAGAGATTGAGGAAACCATCAAGGAGCATGACCTCAATCGAGTCGTTGTTGCATCATGTAGTCCAACGATGCATGAGGATACTTTCAGAAAGGCAGTGAAAGCCGCAGGGCTCAATCCATATCTCTGTATAATGGCCAATATTCGTGAGCACGTTTCGTGGGTGCACCGTGGTGATCCAGAAGCTGCAACAGAGAAGGCGAAAGAACTGGTTGCCATGTCCGTAGCAAAAGCCGCAACGCTCGAAGCCCAGAAAGAACAAGATGTTCCTGTGACACAAGCAGCCTTGGTTGTTGGAGCTGGAGTAGCTGGCATGCAAGCAGCCCTTGACCTTGCTGATGCAGGATTCAAGGTCAATCTTGTGGAGAGAGAATCAACTATAGGCGGCATTATGGCCATCTTAGACAAAGTTTTCCCACAAAATGACTGTTCCATTTGTATTCTTGGACCAAAGATGGTAGATGTCGGAAAACATCCCAACATCAATCTCATGACTATGGCCGAAGTCGAAACAATCTCGGGATATGTGGGTAACTTCGATGTTCGAGTGAAACAACGCGCACGGTTCGTGGACATGGACAAATGCACATCATGTGGAGACTGTGTAGAAGTTTGTCCCGTAGATGTTCCAAGCAGAACAGATCAGAACTTGACTTGGCAGAAAGCAATACAGATTCCATTCCCTCAAGCAGTCCCCTCATCGTATTTCATTGACCCTGATACATGTCTTGGAATGGATTTGATTCGTTGTGGAAAGTGTATCGATAGATGTGAACAGGAGGCCATTGTATCTTCAGACCAAGATAGGTACATAGACTTTGAAGTTGGAGTCATCATATTGGCAACAGGTTTCAAACCTGCAAATCCAGAGAAGATTCCTCGTCTTGGTTGGGGAAGATATCCCAACGTAATCACCTCACTTGAGTTTGAGAGATTGATCAATGCCGCTGGACCTACAGAGGGCAAGCTTGTGAGACCCTCGGATCTTACCAAACCAACATCAGTGGCAATTGCACAGTGCGTCGGGTCGCGTAATATTGACACGACACCTGCCTGTTCGAATTTCTGTTGTGCAGAATCAGTGAAGTGTGCCCTGCTAATAAAAGAACATTATCCTGATACAGAGGTAGTAATCTATTACCAAGACCTCAGAATGCATGGTAAGTATTTCGAAGATCAGTATCGCAAAGCGCGAGAAGAGGGTGTCAAGTTTGTTCGTGGTCGAGTTGGTGAGATTCAGCAGTATCCAAAGACTAAGAACTTGCGAGTGAGTGTTGAAGATACAACTCATAACAAATTGGAGCTGTCAGACTATGACATGGTTATATTGTCCATGGGAGCAGAGGGCCAGTCTGGGAATTTTCCGTTGCCAATATCCTGTACAGCAGATTCATTCTATATCGAGTCACATCCGAAATTGAGACCTGTGGACACTAGCTCTGCAGGAGTGTTCATCTGTGGAGGAGCAGAGAGTCCCAAGGATATTCGAGACTCTGTCATTCAAGCCAGTGCTGCGGCTGGTCGTGCTGCGATAATCCTTCAGAAAGGCCGATATCCAATAGAAGCCCTCAGTGCTCGGATTATGCAAGATAAATGCAATAGATGTGGCACTTGTGTGAAGCGATGTCCATATGGAGCAATTTCGGAAGACGGCACCGGTAAGTTCACTGTGATGGGAGCCCTTTGTCAGGCGTGTGGAACATGCGCTGGAGATTGTCCAAATGACGCAATTTACATGCCTAACTTTACGAATGAACAGATTGAGGCTCAGATAGAAATTGCTCTAGCTGAGAAGCCCGAGGAAAAGATTCTAGCATTTGCATGTGCTTTCTGTTCATATCGAGGATCTGACCTCGCAGGTGTTTCAAGGATGCAATATCCAACAAACTCTAGAGTGATTCGGTCAATGTGTTCAGGACGTTATTCTACTAGATTTGCCCAGAAAGCTTTTGAACTCGGTGCGGGAGCAATACTCTACTCTGGGTGTCATCTTCCAGCAGATTGTCATTTCCAGACGGGTAATCACTGGATGGCGAAGCGCGAGCCGAGAATTAGAGGTTGGATGAAGAGGAACAACATAGAGGATGAACGATTTCGAGTGGAGTGGATCTCTGCTGGAGAAGGCAAGAAATGGCAAACTATCATGAGCGAGATGGCTGAAGTCGCAGAGAGGCACAAGAAAAGTAAGCTCAAGCCTAGAAAATCAAGTGTGAAGCCCAAGAAGAAAACAGCAACAAAAGCCAAACCAAAATCAAAGGCAGCAGCTAAGCCAAAGAAGAAGACAAAATCGAAAAGTAGTAGTGCCAAGAAGATTGCTACGAAAAAGAAGAAAGGAGGGAAATGAGTAGATTGGCAGATAATAGTTTCAACCAAGAATTTGAAGAACTCCGTAAAGCTGCCCGACCTTGTTTTCAATGTGGCATATGTGCGTCTTCTTGTCCGGTTTTCAGAGTTACACCACAAATGAACCCACGGATATCTGTCGATTCCATCATTACTGATGGGGAGGTCCCTAGTGAAGGGACTGAATGGCTATGTGCTTACTGTTTGATGTGTGAAGAACGCTGTCCAATGGGAGTTTCGCTTGCAGATATTCTCATGGGAATTAAGAACATCTCTTCGAAAGAAGGTAAAGCACCCGCAGATTTTATCGAGTCTGCTGAGGCATTACTTGCACGGGGATGTCTATCACCACAATCAAATAGGTCAGACAAAAAACGTAGTGAATTGGGTCTTCCTGATTTACCCCAGCCAGATCCCGAGCAAGTCAAAGTGATTTTCAAAGCTACGGGTGCCTATGATGTCCTCGAAACCAACAGAGCATCTGTAAAGGAGGAAGCAGAATGAAGTACGCTTTCTTCCCAGGTTGTACAATGGCAAATCGGTTGCAGTTTGCTGAGAAATCAGTCCGCATGGTAGTTCCTGAATTCGGGATTGAACTGGTGGATCTTGCATTCACGTGTTGTCCAGAACCTAATGCAATTAGGTCGTTCTCTGAAGATACATGGGTAACATTCGCAGCAAGGAATATTGCTCTTGCTGAAGCCGAGGGTCTAGATATCTTGACCGCATGTTCTGGCTGTCACGAATCCCTCACTCTTGCTAAACACGAACTCGAAACAAACCCTGAACGAAAGGAAAAAGTGAATGAGATTCTAAAGGGAATGGGCTTTGAATACAAGGGAACATCTTCAATCATTCATGTTCATCAACTTCTCTTTGATGAGATTGGAGTGGAAACGATTTCAGCAAAGGTAGTTAGGCCAGTCCCCATCAAAGTCGTCACACACTCAGGATGTCATCTCTTGAGACCACAGAAGATTCTACAAGTAGATAATGCTGAGGCTCCAGTCAAGCTTGATATGCTATGTGAAGCGATAGGAATGGAATCTTTGGAGTACATGGACAAAGTCATGTGTTGCGGAGCGGGTGTCAGAAAAACCGATTCTGAAACATCTTATGCTGTCTTAAGAGAAAAGATGACGAGCATAGCAATGGTTGAACCAGATGCAATGATTGTCTTCTGTCCAACTTGTTTCATCACATTCGAATCTGGACAGAAAATAGCGAATAGACTCTTTGGTACGGAATTCAAATTGCCAGTCTTCTACTACACAGAGCTTCTCGCCATCGCAATGGGTCTGCCCGATACAGATATGCTACTTGCCGATCACAGAGTGAAGATAGAGTTGCCCAAGTTCGTTGACACGAAAGAAGACAGTGAATCCATACCGACGGGACTCTAGCCAAAACACTTTATTATAACCAATTGACCGCGCGAGTCGTTTGCAGTGGGGACAATCAACCATGGAAAAAACAACAGTCGCAATTCTCGCAGGTGGTTCTTCGAAGAGATTTGGTTCAGAGAAAGGACTTGCTGAGTTTCGAGGTAGACCACTTGTATCTCACATGGTTGACATAGCGCGGAAACTTTCTTCTGAGATCATGATAGTGGTTTCAGATGAAACGCAAGAAGAAAAACTCAGGAATGTAGACACAGAGATTCGTATTGTTGTAGATCCTCCTAGTGAAACAAAATCCGCTCTCGTGGGAGCGCTCACTGCGTTTGAATACACACTCACTTCACATGTTCTGCTCCTACCAGTAGATACTCCTCTTGCTAGTGCTGAACTCCTGAGGATGCTTATCAGGATGAGTCCAGGGCATGGCGCGGTTGTACCTTCATGGCCATCGGAATATATTGAACCTCTTCATTCCGTCTATTTAGCAGAACACGCCTATTTTCATGGACTCAAGGTGATGGAGGAGGGTTTCCATAAAATGAGGGCCCTTCTAGACCGATTACACAGTGTTCTCTTTGTTTCAACTGAAACCCTGAAACAGTTTGATTCAGATCTTAGCACGTTTACAAACATCAACACTCCAAAAGAGCTCAAAGCAGCTGAGAGAAATAATCCTAGAAAATAAATTTCATTCTTGGTTCTCATACCTGATCTTGCATGTCCCTTCATGACCCACCATACAGGGACCATAAGGATCCTCAAATGTGCATCTTTTTCCAAAGAGGGTACAATCAACCGGATCAATCATACCTAGGATCACTTCATGACATCGGCATCCAGGAAGGATATCCACAGATTCAATCTCGGGAAACTCGAATCGTAACTGTGCGTCATGTTCACCAAACTCTTCACGAATAGAATATCCAGATTTCTCAATGATGCCTAAGCCTCTCCAAGGTGCATCATCAACTCGAAATGCTTGTTCAATAACCCTTTGCGCCGCAAGATTGCCTTCAGGTTTGACTACCCGAGTGTATTCATTCTCGGAATCTGCTCGTCCCTCTTCAATCTGTACAAGAATCATTCGTACAGACTCAAGAACATCAAGTGGTTCAAAACCTGCAACTACACAGGGAACACCTGTCTTTTCTGCAAACGGTTGAAAGGCATTACTCCCAATTATTGTTGACACATGACCTGGGGTTATGAAACCGTCCACACCAAACCCTTCCAAATTCACAAGGAGGTCCATGGCAGGAGGAATTACCTTGAGTGAGGTGAGGACGGAATAATTAGAAGGCGGCCCTCGAATGAGTTCGAGGGCTATTGTTGGTGCAGTTGTTTCAAATCCAATTCCAATAAACACAACCTCCTTGTCAGGATTCTCTCGAGCTATCTCTACTGCTTCACTTACACCATAGACAATACGCACATCAGCCCCGGATGTACGTTCTTTCGCAAGCGATGAGTCCGTTGATGGAACACGAACCATATCACCAAATGTTGTGATGATGTGCCCTTGTCGGGCAAGTTCAATAGCCATATCAACATCTTGGACTGCACAGACACAGACAGGACAACCGGGGCCTGCAACAAGCTTAATGGATTTAGGTAATAGTGAGCGTACACCATGCTGAACAATGGTGTCCTCGTGAGTTCCACAGACATGGACTATTCGGGTTTCACGTCCCTGGTTCAAAGATTCGATCTTTTTGACTACAGCGTGTGCATATCGGGCATCACGAAAACCTTCCTGCTCAGTCATCTAATCTCAATCCACGCCTAATTCAACCTGATATCGCATAAAAATTCAGATGTGTGTGTGAATGGTTCACTTCTCAGGTAAAAGCCGATCAAGGATAGCAAGTGCTTCTCCTACAGTGATAGAAAGTTTAGTCGCTAATTCCTTAGCATCGATTTTTGGGTTAGTTGGTAGGATGTATTCTTTCACATATCCAACATTGCCTGCATGGAGCGGGTTGTTTCTTGCGGTCTCAAGAAGTAGTGACCAAAGAGGTTCGCTTTTGAAATCTGCTCTATTGATGTTAATATTTCTACCCGATTTGCTATATTTCTCCTTTCGTAATGGCTTAGAATCGGATTCTTCTCTTCTGTTTTTATCGAGTCTCTCTTGTTTTGTCAAGGTAGCGTCCCAACCTCAATTCCCGGCGAACCCAACGAAAAAGTTGGGTCTTCATTGAACCTCTGTTATCGCGATATAAGCCTTCGGGAATATTTGCCATGTTTCATTGCAATTGTAGCTGTACGACATTGTGGCCAAAACGGAAGGCGCCATTCCCATGTCGTAAAGTTTAACAAGGTATTCTATGAAACCTGACAGGATGAACATGACCTCCGGGTCATTAAATGGGGAATGAATCATTGCCTCATGGCATACGAAGAATAGTTCTTGATGTATTGAAACCTCACAGTCCTCGTCTAACCGACCTCGCCCTTATGCTAACAAGAGATGAGCGCGTGAACGGACTGAACATCTCACTAAAAGAGGTAGACCAGAACACAGAAAGTATCACAATATATATTGAGGGTGACGATCTCAGCTATGACTCAATCAAAGAGATACTTGAGCAGGCTGGAGCGGTGATTCACTCAATCGACCAAGTCGTTGCAGGAAGAAGGTTTGTTGAAGAAGTAAAAATTCAGCCAGAGAATTCTTAGTCAATTAATTTTCGTCCAGAGAGCTGATCAGTCAGTTTCTTGCTCTCTTCCTCAATCTTACGTCTAACAAGATTATGGATTGTCTGTACAAAGGCACTTGGGACTATTTTCACAATATTACAGAGCCGGTCTGCAATGGTTTCGGCGAGAGTTTCGTAAGAAGGGGTGTTCCCTGTTACGATGCCACGAACAACAACTTCTCCAACGCTTCCTCCAACTACTGAATCAACAACACTTGCGATTGTACCCTTGGGATCCATGAAGAACGGAAGGTGTGATTTGTCATGCAATGTTGTGAACCCGAGCTTTTCGACTATGCTCTCAGAATACCATTCAAGGCTAGACTCTTTCATCCGAAGCCTTGTAGCAAACTCGGTCTTTGTTAAGGGATTGGGATGACTCCATGGATGCCTAGTCACCAAATAGAGGGCTGCACCAAAGAATGGATCAACATCACGTGGAACTCCCTCTCGTGAGATGAACCTTCTAATAAGATCTAGTGCCAGATTCTCATAACGTTCGTCAATCTTATTCTCTTTGTAGAATTCATGAGCATCACGTACGACTTTAACGATTTCTTGGGGATTTACAGCCAAGTGTTCATCGTCAAAGCGTGTTACCATTGCCTCCGCTCCAAAACTATCGCGCGCTCCGCGAGCATCCTTGAGTGCAATGCTTCGCTTGAGCTATTTTACTCTTTTGCAATAGAAATCAAGGTCTGTGAAATTCGCGCCGTTTGTACCAAAAAGCGAAGAGGGTCTATCGAGCTCTATATATTTTCTCCAATGTCCATCTCAGAGTTCTCTGAATCTCTTCCAACCTAGCTTCGTCACCAAAATTCGTTACAATCACTTCATCAAGGATATTGTCATCTGATTTTACCTTAAAATCAAAAGTATCATCCCAACCTATTTCTCCACTCTCTACTCTAAGACGGCCTTCCTGTTGAAATTTTCCCAGTATCTCTTGAATGAAGAACCTTGCAAAGGCTCCACGTGTAATATTGTAAACGGCATGATCCGCTGGTATAATCCTCAGATTTTGTTCTATCACTTCAACGGTAGCCATTTCCAAGTCTCCTGACTTGTTCATTATCACAATACTCCTTGGTTCGCCTGAGGCAACAAGAGTTTCCGTTGGTGTCATCACAGTAGCTCGTTCAGCAGCTTCTATTGGAACGTCAGCTGTAGTGAAACTGCCTTTTCCAATAGTTGCATCTAAAGCTTGAATGAACTCATCAAGTTGTTCAATTCTTTCTCTTAATCTATCAAGCTCTTCTCCGAGCTGAGTTCGCAATTCAAGCAATGCACGGATTTCGGGATTCTCCACTTCATACACCAACATGTCATGTGGATATCTCTGAGAAACATCCAACGTTATATCACTCGTTGTATTATTATTACACTTCTAGTCAGATAAAGACTACAACGACGTCATTATTCATCGAGTGCGGTGACAGATATTGCAAAATCAGGACACTCCATCTCACACAACATACATACTTTGCAAGCTTCAAGATCAGCTACAATAGGCAGAAAGAATCCTCTATTATCAACAACCTCAGACTTCTTCAGAACACCATGAGGACAGATAGAGATGCATATGTTGCACCCTTTGCACATCTTTGGATCTATGAAGATTGCTTTCGCTTTCTTTGCCATCGCAAGATTCTCCGATTCCTCCCGCAAGTAAATCGCGATATAATGGTTCTCATCAGTCCCACAAGAGCGAGCATTAAATACGTCTGGTCTGATGAGATTGTAGAAGGTGTCTGGTAGTTGAAACCATTCTTAGTGTTCAAATGTCCAAAGTGTAACAACTTCACCAATGCCCCAGCTGGTCAAAAACGTAGGAGATGTAGTTACTGCGGCACTATCATTGACATCACCAAGGCTGAGTGTGCAATCTTTGATGCCCCTGAGTTGGCTACAGCTGCGGTGAAGGAGTTCAATGCCACCAGAGGTGGTGATGAATTCCAGAAATCAGTAGAGCGTTCTCGAGAGAGAGTGCTCGCACACATGCCAAAAGATCCTGTGAAAGCATCAGACATCTCTGACGGAGAATTGGTACAAAGTCCACCTGGAAAAAGGAAACGTCTCATGACTCTCCTTGAAAAGGAGGCTAAGAAATCACCCTGTTCTCTTGATAGAATTGAGGTGCTATGCGTGGAGTATGAGCTTGAATGGAAATGGGTCGAAGGTCAACTCGAAAAACTTTCCAATAATGGCACTCTCATATTCCCAAGACCATGGTCTGTATTATTGGTGGCTACCGAGGAGAAGGATGTTAGTTCTGACTCAAAAAGCAAAGATGTTACAGTTGAAATTCTCACACTTCTTTCAGAATCAAAACGACCACTCAAAGTAAGTGAGCTCATCAGAATATTTGAAGAGAAGGGAATCTCAGAAACATCTGTGGAATCATCCCTAGAGAAACTCATGCGGCGGGGAGAGATTTTTGAGCCGCGAAGCGGTCAAGTTCAACTAGTGTAGACTTTTCGATTACTTGAATAGGACTCAGGAGTCTTAGGAGGTGGTACATAATGCCAATGGTAGAACTCGTTGCAAAGAAGACACTGGAGCTCAATCCAGACATAGGTCTCGATATAGTTGACCTGATTGTTCTGCTTTGGATGTACTCTAATCCTTACGACAACAATAGAAGACAACTGAGTTCGATGCGTAACATCCTCAAGATGTCAGAGACTCTACAAGTACCAGGGGGCGGTTTGGACATAACAGAAGAAGAACTCACACAGATTGTCTTAGGTAGCCTCCAGAAATTGAAAGGGAAGGGTCTCGTATACATCCAATCTGCAGGGGTTCATTATGTGAAGGGAACTCTCACTGATGCAGGTGTTGATCTAATCAAGAAGTCTGTGAAAACACCATCATTGAGAAGAGTAACTGCAGAATTCGGGAATAATCCTTGAACTTCATCCCTGTGATTCGGACAAGTGACAACGTTTAAATGCGAAACTCTTCCGAAACCGGAATGCAGCTCAACTGAAACAGTTGTTTCAAAACCGATGGAAGCAGTGCAGACAACTAGTTCTGCTCGCGAGAACAGTCTGTAAACGTGTGCCGGTAGGTTCTGGAGTGATTGTGAGAGCGCAATGATGACTTTACAGCTTTCAAAGAAAGTAAGCTGGAACAAGTCCCCCACAGCGGAAGTGAGGTATCATGCCGACATATGGATATTCAATCATAGGCATTGACCCGGATAGGACAGCCATAGCAAGTGGAAGGAACATGCGGGTTTCCCCGAAACAGTGTAGAGAGGTCTGTAATGAGATCAAAGGGATGATGCTGGATAAGGCAATAGACCTGCTCGAGCTAGTAATCGAGGAGAAAGCTTGGATCCCCTACAGACGTCATAAGAAGAAACGAGGACATCATTCAGGGATGAAGAAATGGCCAGCAGGTGGTCATCCTGTGAAAGCGTCAGGGCATGTCATAGACATTTTGCGTAACGCAGAAGCGAATGCAGACACCAAGGGTCTGGATATTGATCGATTGAGGATTGCTCATGCAGCAACTCAAAGGGGTAGAACCTACAAGAAATACATCGAGAGAGCTTTCGGTAAAAGTTCGCCCTACTTCGAACAAACATCACATGTTGAAATTGTTTTGGAAGAGGTGAATTAATGTCAGCTGTCAAATATTTTATTAAACAAAATTCTCGTAAACTGGCAATTGATGAGTTCTTAGCACGTGAGCTCAACGCTGCAGGTTACGGCGGTGTAGAAATCAGAAAGATGCCTATGAAGACAGAGGTCGTTATTCATGCCTCTCGACCAGGAGTCGTAATTGGTCGTCGTGGTGCAAAGATCAGAGAGCTTACCTATATTCTCGAAAACGAATTTGGAATCGAACGTGTTCAGATTGAGGTCAGTGAGATTGAGAATCCCTGGTTAAATGCAGCTGTAATGGCTTCACGGTTGGCAAGACAACTCGAGAGAGGTGTTCGCTTCCGAAGAATGGCTTATTGGATTCTCAGACGAGTGATGAGAGCAGGAGCCATTGGCTGTGAGATTATTGTAAAGGGCAAACTTTCGAGCAGAAGAGCCCGATATCAGAAATTCAAGCAAGGTACAATCGCAAAGACTGGTGAACCAGCAGATCTCTATGTAGATCATGCAAATGACATGGCAATCCTCAAACCCGGTGTGATAGGCATAACAGTGCGAATCATGGGACCTACTGCCAAGCTTCCCGGAGTTATTAACATCAAGCCACCAAAGCCAAGGAAGAAAGAAGAAATCGAACTGGTCAAGAAGCCAGAAGAAGATGTGCCTGAAGAGGTTGAAGGTGTTGAAGAAACCTTTGAGGGAATCACTGACATTGACGAGCTTAGAGAACTTGAAGAACTAGATGGTCTTGAACTCGTAGAGGAACTTCCAGAGGTAGTGAAAGAGGAGAAACCCGAAACCAAAGAAGAACCTCCGGAAGAAGAAGCAACCAAGGCGGAGGAAGAAACCAGTGAACCTGCTGAGGAAACAATCCTTGAAGACCTCAAGGAACTGGATGATTTGGAAGAAGGAGGGGTTGAGTGATGCCTGGAATGAATGCAAAAGAAATCCGAAAACTTACCCCTGCAGAACGTCAGAAGAAATTGGAAGAGTTGTACAATGAAATGTCCAGCATCAGAATCGAATCAGCAACAGGCGGTGGCACTCAAAATCCGTATAAGATTCGTAACGTAAGGAAGGCGGTTGCTCGAATTCTGACAATCAATCGTGAAGAGGAGTTGGAGGCATCTGAATGAAAATCGCTCCTCAGAATATTGTAACACATGAGCTTGTGGGGTTGTCAACTCACATAGTTGACTCGAAGGATCCCAATCATGTTTGTATGAAAGGTACTATCCTTGGAGAATCCAAGGAGATGATCCAGATTGACACAGAGAAAGGGACTGTAGCAGTTACCAAGAAAATCTGTGTCTTCGATATTACACTCCCCGATGGCACAGTGGTGCGCGTTGATGGCGGGTTGCTCAGGGGGAGACCTGAGGACAGAATGAAGAAGCGCCTCAACAGGAGCTGGTGATTATGGCTGAAACCAAGAGTAAAGTTCGAAACATTGGTATCCCAACTGTGGAGCCCCCAGAGAAGACATGTGATGATTCACAATGTCCATTTCATGGCAATCTTTCTGTAAGAACCAAAATCAGGGAGGGAATCGTCACTAGTACTCGGATGCACAAAACGATCGTGTTTCAGACTGACTATCTTAGTCTAATCAAAAAATACGCTCGATACGAACGTCGAAGATCAAAGAAACTTGCACACTTGCCTCCATGCATTGAAGTGAGCGTTGGAGACACCGTAAAAGTAGTTGAGTGTAGACCATTGAGTAAGAATGTATCAGCAGTGGTCGTGGCGGTCATACCTGCTGAAGTGAGGACAGAGGAGGAGTAGTCTGTGTCAAGGAAAATTGGAAGAGGAATCAGAAAATTCATCCCGCGAATAGCCCGAGGACTCCCGATTGGTGCTAAAATCTTGTGTGTGGATAACTCAGGAGCAAAAGAACTCAGAGTGATAACCGTCTTTGGTTACAAGGGCAAATTGAGAAAACTGGGAAAGGCAGGCGTTGGCGATATGGTCAATGTGTCAGTCACCAAAGGAAAACAAGAACTTCGTAAACAGGTGCTTCAGGCAATCATAGTACGACAGAGAAAGCCGTTCAGAAGACCTGACGGTACCTGGATGCAGTTCGAAGATAATGCAGCGGTTCTGATTAAACCTGGGGGTGAACCTCAAGGTTCTGAACTGAGAGGACCAATGGCAAGAGAAGTCACTCTGAAATGGCCAAGAGTTTCTGCTATTGCCTCAAAGATAGTGTGAGGGTGAAAAATGGTAAAGAAACCAAGTACAAAGTCACCTAGGAAGCAACGAAGACGAATCCGAAATGCAGCTAATCATGAGCGAAAGAGCCTGCTCAAGTGTAGACTTGATGAGTTCCTCCAAGAGGAATACGGCCTCCGTTCACTTGTTGTCAAGAAAGGCGATCTTGTGAAAGTCATGAGAGGTCAATTTCGGGACACAGAGGGAAAGGTCACCGTTGTTAACTACAAGAAGATTTGTGTGTTTCTGGAAAACGCTACAATTACCAAAGCAGATGGTAAGGAAGCAGCGGTTCCAGTTCATCCCTCAAACATCATGCTAGTGAAATTAGAACTAGATGATGAAAGAAAGAGTCTCATACAAAGCAAAGTAATGAAGTTCGCGGAGAGTGACGAATAATGGCAAGAAGAGGTCAAAAAAGACATCTAAAACGCCTACCAGCACCCAGACACTGGCCTATCAAGAGAAAAGAAGCAAAGTTTACAACTCGAGTGATTCCTGGGCCGCATCCTAAAGAGCACAGCCTCACACTTGCTTTGGTTCTGCGAGAGATTCTTGGTTTCGCAGAGAACATGCGCGAAGTGAAAGCGATTCTCTCCACTGGTCAGATTAAAGTTGACGGCGAGATTAGAAAAAATCCTCGATTTCCAGTGGGACTCATGGATGTAATCGAGATTACTACATCTGGTGACCGTTTCAGACTCCTCCCGAAACAGAATGGAGGGCTACGATTTGTCAATATTGATGAAGCAGAAACCGGTTACAAACTTTGCAGAATTGAAAACAAGGCCATGGTTAAGGGCGGCAAGATACAGCTTGGGCTACACGATGGTCGAACTCTACTGCTTGCAGAGGGCGAGAAATCTTCTGAATATAACACGCTTGATACTCTAAAGATTGGAATACCCCAACAGAAGCTTATGAAGTCTATCAACCTCGACAAAGGAGCTTACGCAATTGTCACACGAGGAAAGAACATTGGGATAGAAGGTAAGATCGTTGAGATTGCTAAACGAATTGGTACTCATGCCAGTACTGTGACAATCCAAGACCCTGACGGAAACAAATTCCAGACCGCGCTTGAGTATGTCTTTGTAGTTGGTAAGAGTAAACCAGAAGTCAGTCTTGAAACAACAGGAGGTAGTTCCGAGTGAGCATCGAGAATGAACAGCTCAATGAACAGGTTTTCCTAGAAGACTGGAAAGCTTATCCAATGAGAGAACCCCACATCGCCAAAGTTGTCGTTGACATGTGTACTGGTGGTGGAGAGGCTCTAGCTAGAGCTACTACAATTCTTGAGGCACTCAGTGGACAAACTCCAACTCAATCAAGAGCTCGGCAGACTGTCAGAGATTTCGGAATTCGTAAAAGAGAGGCCATTGCAGTTCGAGTTACTCTTAGGCACAAGAAAGCAGAGGAGTTTCTCGTTAAAGCTCTGAAGGCAAAGGAAGATATCTTGCTGATTAAGAATTGGGACCTTGATGGTAATTTTGCATTTGGAATTGCAGAGCACATTGACATCCCGGATGTAAAGTACGATCCCCAACTCGGGATCCAGGGCATGAACATTACAGTGTGTTTAGAGCGTCCAGGCTTCAGAGTAAAGCGGAGACGGAGAAGAAAGACGAAAGTACCATACAGACATCGCCTGACTGCGGATGAGAGCATGGTCTTCGTCAAGAAAAAGTTCGGTATTGAGATACTCGAAAAGGAGCGCGAACGGACATACCTGTTCTGAGGTGAGCTAAGATGAGTGGAAAGAAAGACCGTCCTAAACAACGAAAGAAAATGGGTAAGGGTAGCAGAACATGCGTCCGTTGCGGAACACATCAAGCAATCATCAGATCATACGGCTTGAACATGTGTCGACGCTGTTTCAGAGAAACAGCGGTAAAGCTCGGGTTCCGGAAATATAGGTAAGGAGGCTAAGGAGAAAGTGACATTACTAGACCCATTGGCTGACGCAATGTCAAACATCTACAATAGTGAGATAGTGGGCAAGCCCGAAGTGGTTATAGCTCCAGCCTCACGCTTGATAGAGAAAGTACTGCAAGTCATGCAGTCGAAAGGGTACATCGGAGAGTTCGAACGAATAGATGATGGTAAAGCAGATCGCTTCCGCATTCAACTCATGGGTCGGACGAACAAATGTGGTGTTATCAAACCCAGATTCCCAGTCCGACGTGATGGTTTCGAGAAATTTGAGAAACGCTTCCTACCGGCCTACAACTATGGAATATTGATAGTCACAACACCTGAAGGTGTAATGACTCATGAAGACGCCAAGACTCGCGGGATTGGTGGGAGACTACTAGCATATGTTTACTAAGGAGATCTGACAAATGACTGAAGAAGCAATCTATCAACAACAGATCACGATTCCGAGTGAATGTCAAGTTTCCCTAGAAGAGAAGACTGTTACTGTCAATGGTCCAAAGGGTTCATTGAAGCGGTCATTCCCGGAACCGCAGACCCAAATCAAGATTGAAGGGGATGCGTTTATTGCATCTACTCACATAAATCGGAAAAGATCCAGAGCCCTAGTTGGAACAGTCGTTGCTCACATTCGAAATATGCTAATCGGAGTACAACACGGCTATGAGTATGAAATGAAGATTGTGTACAGCCACTTTCCAATCACCGTGGAGATAAAAGAGGAAACAGTGATCATCAAGAACTTCATCGGAGAGCGGGGTTCACGAACAGCCCGTTTGATTGGCGATGTGCAAGTCAGGACCACTGAAGATGAAGTCTTCATTAGCGGAATCGACATTGAACATGTATCACAGAGTGCAGCCAATATTCAGCAGGCTTGCAAAATCCGTGATAAAGACCGACGGGTCTTCCTTGATGGGATCTATGTAATCAGGAAGAGGAAAGGCGAGGAAACGAAGTCAATAGTATAGGAGAGGTAATGACATGTCGAAAAAGCCCGAACTAATAGACTTGCCCGGTGTGGGAACTAAACAAGAGGAGAAGCTCAGAGCTGTAGGTATCAAGACAGTATTGAATTTGTCCCGCGCTAAGGCAGACAAGCTCGCTGAAAAGGTCGAGGGTCTCAGTGAGAGTGGTGCTGCAAGGCTAATAGAAGCTGCGCAAGGATTGCTTACTGATCCTACCCCCGCAAAGAAGATTGAGAAGAAGAAACCAACTAAGAAAGCTGAAGCAAAACCTGAGAAGAAGAAGAAAGCCGCTCCAAAGAAAGAGAAGCCGAAGAAGAAGAAGGTTGCACCTAAGAAGAAGAAACCCAAGGCAGAAGTTCCTCTCAGAGTTCAAAATATTGACCAGCGTGTCCTAAGGATTGCAAGACGAAAGAAAAAACACATGCCTAAATTCCGTCATGAGCAGACACATAGATGGATTCGGGTGAGCGACAATTGGCGAAAGCCTCGTGGAATAGATAGTGCGACTCGTGAGAAAAGAAAGGGACGTATTGCAATGGTGTCCTCTGGATATCGAACACCGAAGGCTGTTAGAAACCTACACCCATCGCTCTATGTTGAAATCAGGGTTCACAATCCTTCAGAAGTGGAAAATCTCGACCCTGATGTACATGCGGTTAGAATTGGAGCAACAGTAGGTGCAAGAAAAAGACTTGAAATCCTTGCAGCTGCCGATGCCAAACTTCTCCGAGTTCTCAACCCTGGAATTAGCGATGAGATTGGTGAAGAGGACCTCTTTACAGATCTTGACCTGGAGGACTAGTAATGAAACTCACCACTCAAAAAAGACTGGCTGCACATGTAATGAGAATCGGTAAATCCAGGGTCTGGATGGATCCGGATTTCGAAGACGAGATTAGCTTGGCAATAACTAGGAATGATATTCGACGTCTCGTAGATGAAGGTGCAATTCTGAAGAAACCTGTCCGTGGTGTTAGTAGAGGACGAGCTCGTCATAAACTACGCCAGAAACGTAAAGGTCAGAGGTCAGGACCTGGTACAAAGAAAGGCAAAGCGACATCCAAGCTGAGTAGCAAAGATCGTTGGATGAGGAAGATTCGACCCATGCGTAAGGAACTACGGAAGCTCCGAGACGAAGGGAAGATAACAAGCAGAATATACAGAGAGTTGTATCTGAAAGCGAAAGGTAACGCTTTCCGTAACACAGCTCACCTTAGAACGTATATCTCAGAGCGGAGGCTGTCCAAATAATGGCACATGGACCAACATACAGGGTAAAGTTTCGACGCAGGAGAGAAGGCAAAACAAACTATTATCGCCGAAGACGTTTGCTTCAATCAAGACGTCCAAGACTTGTCGTGAGAAAGACGAACACTATCACTATAGTGCAGATCATTAATGCAAGTGTAGTTGGTGATTCAACGGTAGCTTCTGCGATATCCACAGAACTCACAAAACATGGATGGGTTGCTGGGACTGGTAACATTCCTTCTGCATACTTGACAGGACTCCTCGCAGGACTGCGAGCAAAAAGTAGGGGTGTGAAAGACGCAGTACTAGATGTGGGTCTAAACCCACCAGTTAAGGGCTCAAGGGTCTATGCAGCCTTGAAAGGAGCTGTTGATGCCGGACTTGAAATACCGTACAAACCAGACGTTGTCCCTGATGATTCCAGAATTTCAGGAGAGCACATAGTAGCAGCTTATGACCATTTTGGGACAGAATCAAACATGTTTAGTAAGATAAGTAAGAAGAAGACAAACATCTCGACTATTCCAAAGAAATTCAAAACTGTCAAAAAAGCTCTCGAAGATATTCCATCTACTGAATTGAAGAAGAAAAAGAAACGTAAGGTTCCTGCAAAAGCAGCCAAGAAGCCCAAAGCTAAGAAACCAAAGAAGGAGAAACCTACTGTCAAACCTCCACGGGCAATTCCTCGGAAACCGAAACCGAAGAAGCTTATCGCTAGAGGTAAGGGCAAGAAAGGCAAGTAAAAGGGGCGATATGTGATGAGTAAACAAAGAGGAAGAAGAAGGAGACAACCCCGCACTGACATCAATCCGCTTGATAATTGGGTTCCAAAAACAAAGCTTGGCAGACTTGTGAAAGAGGGACATATCAACTCGATTGATGAAATCATGCAGAACAACCTAAGAATCAGAGAGTCAGAAATTGTTGACGCTCTGTTTCCTGATCTTCGACAAGAAGTTGTAGATGTTACACTCGTACAGCGACAGTCTGACAGCGGCCAACAAAAGAGCTTTAGGATTACAGTTGTTGTTGGTAATGGAGAAGGCATTCTTGGAATCGGAGTTGGTAAAGCGCCCGAGTTTGTTCCATCCATACGTGCTGCAGAAGCCCGAGCAAAGCTCAACATCATGGTGTTCCGCAGAGGTTGTGGCTCTTGGGAATGCCGATGTCATGACCCCCACAGTATTCCATTCCAGGTGAAAGGCTCATCAGGTTCAGTCAATGTGATGTTGAGACCTGCACCAAAAGGGACTGGTCTTGTTACAGCAGACGTTGGGAAGATTGTGTTGAGAATCGCCGGCATAAACGATGTGTGGTCAATCACAAAGGGACGGTCAAGAACTTCATCCAACTTTGCGAAGGCATTTGTTGATGCATTGGCACAGACCTACAAGATGCTACCTCCACAAGAGTGGAGCACATCCGGAGTGGTTGAAACATGAGTGAAAAAGAGAAGATTGTACTCGCAATTCGAGTGAGAGGCCAGGTCAGAGTCAGACCACAGATTGAACACACTCTAGACAAGCTTTTACTGGGGCGGCTTCATCAGGCCAGGTTATTCAAAGTAACTCCAAGCCTACAGGGCATGATCACAAAGGCAAAAGATTACATCACTTGGGGAGAACCAACCGAGGATGTGATTTTGAAGCTTCTCACGAAGAGAGGGCGCTTGCCAGGAAACAATAGACTGACAGATGCTTATGTGAAAAAGAACTCAAAACTCAGTAGTATCAAATCTTTAGCCAAGGCAATTACTGCTGGAAAAGCAACTACATCTGATGTTGAGGGATTAAAACCAGTCTTTAGACTAACTCCTCCCAGTAGGGGGCACAAAGGGAAAAAGGCCCTACCCGTGGGAATGGGAGGAATCACAGGATACCGTGGGGAAGGAATCAATGAATTAACCCTGCGAATGCTTTGAGGTGAATACGAATGTCGTGGGACGATAATGACGAAACTCGGAAAAAACTCCGGCGCTGGTTTGGTGATTTCATACCAGAGGATATGTTTCGTACGATAGAAGAGATGATGCAGAGGATGATGAGCGAGATGAACGAAGGAAAACTATTCGATAGTGAAACCTTTGAAGAGATGCTCAGAAATCCTGAAGGGACAAGCCCGTTCGTCTTCGGTTTCTCAATGAATGTAGGTCCCGATGGAAAACCCATTATCCAACGGTTTGGTAATCCTCCAGTAGATGAAGGAGCAGAACCATCTTCAACCTTAGAACCTCTTGTTGACGTTGTCGAAGAAGAGGATGAGATCATTGTAGTCGCAGAAGTTCCAGGTGTAGAGAAGGATGAGATAAAGGTCCGGATCAAGGGAACATCCCTCACAATTCATGCGAATAATACTGAACGACCTTATCACAAGGTCGTAGAGCTTCCTGCCAAAGTGCAAAAACAGGATGCGAAATCAGCCATACGCAACGGCGTGCTGGAGGTACGTCTCAAGAAAGCATAGGATGGAGAGAATCGATGCAAAAACGAAAATCAAAGAAAATCAATAAGTTGCGAGGACATCGTGCAGCAGGTTATGGTTTCAGTGCAGGTCATCGAGCCTCTGGACAAAGAGGAGGCAAGGGAATGGCTGGTTCAAAGAAACATCATTACATCAAGATAATGCAGGAGAACCCCCGATACTTTGGAAAATGGGGCTTCAAGAGACCTCAGAAAGTAATCGCCCATCCTACCGCTGTGAACGTCGGTGACATTGATGAGGCTGCTGATAGACTTGTTGCGCGAGAGTTAGCTACATTGACTGGTAAGAGATACAACATTGATGTTTCAAAACTCGGTATTGACAGAATACTTGGGTCTGGAAAAGTAACACGTAAATTGAACCTAACAGGTGTGAAAGCAATCACTCCAAGAGCCAGAGAAAAGGTCACTGGTATCGGAGGAACAATTGACCTTCCAGAAAAGTAGTGCAGATTTCAATCTGACCACTAGCTTTTAAAGTACAAGTCAACTGAACCCCGAAAAGCCTGCAGGAAGCAAATTTGAATGACCAGTACGTTCCTCAGAGCATTATCACCATTCGTAAGGATGATGCCTGAAGTAAAGGCACCGGATAGGGACGTTTCGTTCAGAGAAAAATTCGTGTGGACTGCGGTTATACTCATTATATTCCTCATCATGTCACATTTGCCTCTCTATGGTGTAGATAGGGATGTAGGAACTGATTACTTGTGGGCAATGCGAGTCATACTTGCTAGCACTCGCGGAACTCTGATGGAGCTTGGAATAGGACCAATCGTTACTGCTGGTCTGGTCATGCAGCTACTATCAGGTTCAAAGATCATTAATGTAGACTTTGGTAACCCTGAAGACAGAGCCCTCTTTACTGGAGGTCAGAAAGTCATTGCAATGTTCATGACTGCGTTTCAGGCAATTGCATACATTGCAGGCAATGCATACGGTGCTCTTGGACCTACTGAGTCTGTTCTCGTATTCGCTCAGTTGTTCATGTCTGGAATGATTGTCATCCTGATGGATGAGTTGGTTCAGAAGGGATGGGGTCTCGGTTCTGGTGTGTCATTGTTCATCATGACCAACGTTGCAGGTCAAGTGATGTACAACTCACTGAACTTCATAGACACCGAGATCGCTTCACCAATTGGTTACATGGGTGGAACAGAAGGCGCACCGGTCCCCACAGGTCTTCCAAAGGGAATCATTGCAGCCTTGCTTGGCAATCTGCTGAGATTCTTTGGAATAGGAACAACGGCGGGTGACACAGTAGATGGAGCCTGGTTCTTCATCAGAAATGGGTATGACCCGAGTATACTCTCACTGATTGTCACCTTCATCATATTCGGAGCAGTCATCTGGATGGAGTCAGTCCGTGTGGAGATTCCGTTACAGTATGCAAAATACCGAGGTATGAGAGCACGATATCCAATCAAGCTCCTCTATACATCAAACATCCCGGTGATTCTTGCCCAAGCACTTTTTGCAAACATTCTTTTCTTCGGTCAGATAATCTGGGGGTCTTTCAATGCGGACGGGAGCAATCCGTTCTTAAGCTGGATAGGTATCTTTGAACGAGATGAAGGTAGTGGACGTATGCTTGCAACTGAAGGGCTAGCAAAATACATAACGCCGCCACAGGGAGTTTTCAGGCTCATTGAAGAAGGAATGGAAGGGTGGGTGCATATCTTCATCTATGCTTCAGTTATGATACTGCTATGTTGGGGCTTTTCGAAGATCTGGGTGGATATCTCAGGTATTGCTCCGAGAGATGTGTCTCGGCAGCTCTTAAATTCAGGATACATCGTTCCTGGTTTCAGAACCAGCGAGAAGGTCCTTGAGAGACTGCTATCGCGCTACATTCCAATTGTCGCAGGACTGGGTGGATTCCTGATAGGAATACTCGCAGCAGCTGCGGACATCATGGGAGCGTTAGCAAGCGGCACGGGGATATTACTCATGGTATCGATCATAAAACAATACTATGAGACGATAGCCAAGGAACAACTTGCCGGTATGGGCGGCGAAGGTGCGGCTGGACTACTTGGAATATTATAGAACATATAGATGAATTAGGGGAAGACAAATGTCTTCCCTTGATGATTTTCTGTCTTTCTCCACTGTTTCAGGAAAATCAAAATTAAAAGCACTACGACACCAATGAGAAAACTCAGAGGTACGTATAATGATTCCATGGTCTATCTCAGGTGGAGGGGGAATAATAGTGTCCTGAAGCAACATGGAAAACCAGACATACATCACAATGAGAATTGTGAATCGAAATCCTGCCAAATCAACTCCCTTCCCTATATAGTTCAAGGTTAAATGTCATAAATCTACTTGTAGAAGTCAGATGCTAAGTTAGGAGTGAATAATCCGTGAATAAATGGCGTAGTCACTTGAGATATGACCCAATTCCATTACTCGGGTCTGCTTCTGACGAAGCCATTAGGTATCAAGTGTCCCGTGATCTTTTCGATGAAGAACAAGATTCGGTGGAACATCTCTGGGAAACAAAACAGGCAGCACGGTTTCTGAGGAAACAACAGGAAGATGGCTCTTGGCGATATCCAAATCCCAAGGTCGACATCAGGTCAATCAAGGGATACAACCAAGTGGAAACCTTCCGGATCCTAGCCATACTGATTGAGAAATATCTCCTGAACAGGAACCATCCAGCTATGGAGAGGGCTGCTGAGTTCTTGTTCAGCTGTCAGACAGACGAGGGAGATTTTCGTGGTGTGTATTGGAACCAGTATACGCCAACTTATTCTGCAGCATTCATGGAATTGCTCATCAAGGCGGGATATGAAGATGACAAACGCATTGAGTTGGGACTCAATTGGTTGCTGTCGATTCGCCAGGATGACGGGGGGTGGGTTATCCCATTCAGAACGGCCAATCTCAGAATCAAAGAAACAATGGCTCGAAAAGATCTTGTAGATCATGATAGAAGCAAACCATTCTCACACATGGTGGCAGGTATTGTGCTCAGAGCGTTTGCAGCTCATCCAAAATACCGTAAACGACCAGAAGTGAAGAAGGCTGGCGACCTATTGGCGTCACGCATTTTCAAGGCTGATGCGTACACCGACAGAAAAAAACCTGAATATTGGACGAGGTTCTCATTCCCATTCTGGTTCACGGATCTTCTTTCTGCTCTCGACACACTCTCTCAATTGGGACTATCAGCGGACCATCCACAGATTCATGAAGGAGTAGACTGGTTCATCGAACATCAAAAGAAGCACGGTCTTTGGGACCTCCACCTAGTACGGGGGACGAGTGACAAGAGTCAGAACCTCTGGGTCAATCTAGTCATTTGCAGAACACTGAAACGGTTGCTTGATTAGGAGCAGACTTTATAACAGGTTTAACCAACCAGCGCCTAATCTTCGATAGATGGTGAATCCACTCAATGACTGAATCCCGAAACGTCGTAATTGTTACAGGTATTCCGGGTGTAGGCAAGTCAACAGTGGTCAACACAGCTGTTGAGCAGGTCAAGAAAAACCATGGCGAGGATATTCTCATCTTGAACATTGGGTCAGAAATGTTTGAGGTAGCAACAAAAGCAGGTCACGTGAAGAACCGAGATGAGTTGCGGAAATTGCCAACATATCTTCAAAGAGAGATTCAAAGAAAAGCTGGTGAATCTATTGCTGAGAAATCCAAGTCAAAAAGGACCATTGTTGATACTCATACACTTATCCAAACTAACAATGGGTACTTGATAGGACTACCAGAATGGGTTGTTAATGCTATTAAACCAAAGACTGTAGTCTTAATTGAAGCAGACTCTGAGAAGATCGCCAGTCGTCGAACTGCAGACGAAAGTCGAACACGCGATGCTCAAGCAGTGACTGACATTCAAGTGCATCAAGAGATGTGCAGAGGTGCCGCAGTATCAGTTGGCACCATTACTGGGGCGACCGTTAGAATAATCAAGAACCGTGAGGGCCTTGTAGAGGAAGCAGCAGCAGAATTAGCGGAAACATTAATGGAGTAGAATGACATGCAGGATATATTTGGCGACATATTGATTTGGCTCACTCTCACTTTCAAGGATCCCCCTATGGCTGGAATTTTCATTCTGATGGTTTCGCTGAGTATTTCAACAATGAGTAACCTAGCTATGAGACGTTTCACTGATATGCGACGACTGAACAAACAACAAGCGGAAATTAAAAGGTTCAAAGAAATGGAGCAAGAGGCCAAGAAAACGCAGAACGAGAAGCTCCTCAAGAAACTCAAGAAAAGAAAGGCGTACATCGATCGCATTCAGAGGTCAATGATGGGGGCAAGATGTAAACCATCGTTAATATTCTTTATCCCTTTTATATTCATTTTTTCATTCATGAGAGGATTCTATAGCAACATCGGACTTGACGGTATAGCAGTTGACAGCATAGTTGTTGTTCTCCCATTCAATATCCAGAAGGTTCTGCCTTTCCTCATTGGGATGGCTGGAGTTCCTGTTGAGGCAGGATTTGGTTTGAGCTTTTATGCATTTTATTTCATAGTAGGTTTAGGTTTGAGCAGTATTCTTCAACGAATCATGGGAACTCAGGTGCTTACAAGCTAAACAAAACAGTGGACTAGGATTTAATATTCCGTCGACACCGCTGTGCTTAAAAGGTAAGTCTAGACGGTCCCCAGAGAGAAAGACAGGTGTCATAAAATGCGACCAGGCATGCTTACTCGGTCACGAGCAAACCGCAAGGTGAAGACTCCAGGTGGAAAACTAGTCATTCACAGACAGAAGTTCTACAAGTCAGGAGGAACCTGCGCCATTACCGGTGGAAAACTGCACTTATCCAGACGTGCAAAACATGGACTCCGGAGAGGAGCAAGCCGTTCAGCTAAACGTCCGAACCGTCCATATGGCGGTGTAATATCCTCACAAGCATTACGTCGTGGAATCATCAAAGCAGCGCGAGAGTAGAATAATGAAACGCGTCATCACCGTGGGAGGTCTTCACGGTACTGGCAAGAGTTCGGTATCAGACGCGATTGCTAAGAAATTCAACTTGAGAAGGATATCTGCGGGAGTTGCTTTTCGTCAGCTCGCTAAGGAAAGAGATCTCACTCTAGAGGAATTTAGCAGAGTTGCTGAGGGTAATGAAGAGATCGATAGATTGATTGATGACCGGTTGAAAACCGAAGCTGAGAAGGGGGATGCTGTGATTGACGGTCAATTGGCAGCATGGATGGCGGGAGATTATGCAGATCTGAGGATTCTTCTAATCGCACCAGTTGAAACAAGAATCAAACGAATCTCAGAACGAGATGGCACAGATTTTGAGCATGCAAGAAGGGAAACCATAACTCGAGAGGGAAGCGAGAAAGCAAGATACCTCGAATACTATGGAGCTGATGTTTCGGACCACTCAACTTACGACTTGATCATTAACACTGACAAATATGATCTAGATGGAGTAAACGCTATCGTCATTGCCGCCATTAAGGCGTTTTTTGCCAATGTAGCAAAGTAACTGGTCTTATGGTATCATCCGCAAGCCTCATATTGGTATCGTGAGACGGCACCATATTCTCCCAGTCCGTAGGAATGATGCTACGAGGTGACTCGGATGCAGACCGAGGACAAGGCGAGGTGTATTGAAAAATGAGTCTCTACGAAACAGGTCGAGTAGTTGTGAAGACAATGGGCCGAGAAGCCGGTGGTCTTTGTGTTGTTCTTGAAAAGATAGATGAAAGCTATGTGTTGGTGACTGGACCAAGGCAGTTGAGCGGAGTCAAGCGTCGTAACTGCAATATCAGACACTTGGAGCCACTTGAAACAATACTCACGATTGCGGCTGATGCCGATGATGAAGCTATTGAGAAAGCTATTGAAGAAGCTGGTCTGACTGACAAGTTCAGGACAAAGATTAGGCTTAACATCTAGACGAATTGATCTTTAGGAGTGTTAATCATTGAGGGGCATGTTGCCTGCAGATAAGCCCCGTGAACTAATTATCAGGGCAGTGGATAACACTAATCCGGATTATGGATTCAAATCCCTAGATAATCTTCCAATCGAATATCTACTTGGGAGTGGAGTAATTGTACTCGACAAACATGCAGGACCAACAAGTCATGAAGTTGCTACGTGGGTAAGAAAGATTCTCCAGGTAGATCGTGTAGGACATGGTGGAACTCTTGACCCAAGTGTAACAGGGATTTTGCCTACAGGAGTGGGACATGCCACCAAGGCTATGCAAGCACTGTTACCAGCAGGGAAGGAGTATGTATGTGTTCTCGAACTTCATCATAATGCAGATGATGATGATATACGTAGGGTGATCAGTGAGTTTGTGGGAAAACTGTACCAGAAACCCCCTTTGCGATCCTCAGTGAAGAGAGTTCTCAGGATTCGAGAGATATACTACAACGAAATACTCGAGATAAAGGGACGTCTTGTTCTCTTCCGTGTGGGTTGTCAAGCGGGCACCTACATTCGTAAACTCTGTTTTGATATTGGAGAAGCACTTGGTGTCGGAGGGCATATGCGCGAACTTCGACGAACCCGTGTAGGAAAATTCAGAGAAGATGAGCACATGTGTTCATTACATGATCTGAAGGATGCTTTCGTGTTCTGGAAAGAGGATGGAGACGACACTGAACTCAGGAAGTATTTGCTTCCTATCGAGTTTGCTTTGGGTCATCTTCCATCCATAAACATCCGCGATTCTGCAGTGGATGCTATATGTCACGGGGCTAATCTTGCGGCAAGTGGTGTCGTCAGTATAAGCAGTGAGATCAAGAAGGGCGACATGGTTGCCTTGAAGACACTGAAGGGGGAAGCAGTTGCTGTGGCAACAAGTAACGATACAAGTGATCGGATAGTCAAAGCTAAAAGTGGCATCGTTGCCAAGAGTGAGCGGGTTCTAATGGAACGGGGTCGTTATCCCTCGATGTGGAAGAGGAAACCTAAGGATGAAACATCTTAGAGTGTCCTTCAACCATCTTTTTATCCATAAGTGTAGAGAAATTAGTGGCTCTGGAGCAGAAGCGCGACTGACGGTACTCACTCCTCGGAGTGAGAGCTGAGGAAACTCGTTGTAAAGTGTTTAATTTGTTTGGACTCAGTATCAGCTTGGTTTGTATCTATTATCCATCATAATCGGGTTCAATGTATTCAGGCTCTTCCTCCAAACCTTCTATGTACTTTGGTTCAATATACTCTCTATCCTCTTCCCCACCTTCCTCATACTCTTCAGCTTCTGCTAATTGCAAATCTTCAATATGACTCATTATAGTGCTCTGCAGTTTGGGATACTCTGAGAGAAGGTGTACCATCCGAAGAGGTAGAAGAGATTCAGCGTTGATTGAAATATTGTATCTCCTACTTGATTCTACATCTACAAGCTGCTCACATTCCGACAATAACGCTACATCAAAAATCCCCATCTCTTCACCTTCAAAACCCAGCTCGCCACTCTTTTTCAAGCCATCAAAATGCAATTTGAGATACTTCTTTGAACCTAGGTTTTTCAATTGCTCATCCACAGTTATTTGTAGGGTGATGTCCTCTCCTTCTTTTGTTTGTAGTAATTCCTCACAAGTTGATGGTAATGTATACCTATCAGGATAGAATGAAGCACGGTGAATAAGTGGTTTGAAGATCGAAAGACTGAACATGTCAAGTCTTCCATTTTCATCTTGTATTGTAACGTCATCATATTCTACATCTTTCAAAGGATTCCACTTGAGATAGGTTCCATCAGAGGTTGAGAAGTATTCTCCTTTTGTAAAAGGAATTCTAAGATAACGAATGATCTCATCAGTAGAGGATGTTTCCTTTTTCGCTATGGTTTTGGTATCCTCAATCAAATCAATTCTATAGACTTTCTTCTCGGGATTGATGGTGAGGAAACATGTGACTGTTCGCATAACTCCACTCCAATCCGCAGCCTCTCGTAGCACTCTGTCACATTGGTGCTTAATCTCACTTGAAGAAGAACCTGGTGTGTACCTGTAAAGTGCTAGAAGAGTTTCAGGGAGTGGTTGTGATAGGCGCACCCATCTTACTGGTTGGTTTTTCTCCCTTGGAGGATTTCCATACTCGAACGCACCGGCCAATGCCCATTCTACTCCATCCTCTCCTTCTATTTCTACGAAGAGAACACGTTGGGTGCTTACATCTACTAGGGCAATTGCATACTCTTTCCACCTTTCCTTTGATAATGCATCTTCTGCTGCCTCCTTGGTCTGTTCAGGATCAATCACACAGCGATACCATCCAAACGGTAGATGTTCGCTTGTTCGATCTTCTATGAAACCTCCGACTATTGTGTTCTTGAAAGAAGGAAATAGAAGCCAGATATTTCCCCAGTCACCTTCGTCTTTCCAGAGTAGTTGTCCGAACTGCTCATTATATTTTACTGAAGTTCCAGAAACCATTTTCTTCATTTGTTTAGCCCTCCATGAGAGGTTTGAATGGATTGCTTGAAAGTCGTATCGATATTCGAAGGTTTCATCCTGCTTGTATTCAAACCCCATCTGATAGAATTGCCATCTTGCTATCGAAGACCAGAGATTTCTACAATGTGGGGATTTTACATCTCCAAGAATTCTATCTGCTACAGAAAGTACTACAAGAAATAGGTTCATTCCATAGAGATCTAAGAGTTCTTGATTATGTTTCACAGCATTCTTGAGTATTTTCTGATTGGTTGGGTTTAGCAGGTTCCCGATGTTCGCCCGTTCATTTCGAAGAAGCTTCCAAAGAAGTCGAGGTTCAGGTCTACGAAGAATAGCTTCTCTAGCTTGAGTAAGAATATCAAATAGTGCCTCTTCTGTTTTGACAATACTTCTATCATAGGTGCAGAGTGAGGAGATCTCTCTATAGAGTGAACGAAAGTAAGTTGGTTTTCGACTGAGAAACTGTGTAGCGTATAATAATCGATGAATTTCTCTTCTCCTGGTTTCGATTGTATCAATGTGAGATGACTCTGATGTATAGAAATTAGCTGGTCTACGAGTGATACTTCCTGATTCTTCCTTTTCTTCGTCGCTCTCTTTGTGAATCCACCCACGGGTGATTTTTTCAGCTTCTACATAGATTCCTTCATGATCTTTTCCTATTCTGTTGGGATGTGGTGGTTCTTCGTTCACATCGAGATGTAATCTGCTAGATAAACTCGGATGAGTACGATTTACATCTACATTATGATAAGATACAGACAAATCCGTAGAGGTATCATTAATTTCTACTTTCGGTTGTCTGTGTCTTGGTCTATTAAGACTCGGGACCAGATCGAAAGCATGTTGTATTATCACATTCAAAGAATCCAGATCTATTGCATCGGATAGTACCTGAATTGTAGAATTACTGAAAGCCCTTCCATACATATTCTCATGCTGATTTATATCACCAGAGTAATCTTCAATTCTAATAGTTGGACTCTGGACTGATGCTCTACTGAATTTTCGACCCAATCCTTTGAGCTGTGGTACATATATCACTGTGGACCATGGAACTTGTTCTGTTGGGAGATCCTGAATGATTACTCGACTGTCTTCATATTCTGGTGATTGCCACCCTATCTTTCGAGGTGCGGTTGGAAGATTCCAAAGAATCTCATCAATAACCTGTCTTCGAGGAGAAGAATAGTACAACGGACTTGAACATGTACGCTGATATATTTCGCTCATTCGTGGAAGGTGTATACCTGTATCAGTCCAGATTACCTCATTTACTTGTTCTTTGAAGATATCTAATAGGGCGTTCTCAAGTATCGCCAAGTTAATTCTACAATTCGTTGGTATCATACTCTCAAGATCTGACCAGCCATCAACAACAACGATGTGATTCAACGATTGTGATTTCAGAGTTGATGTAATTGATGTACGTATAGTTTCAAATCCTGAATACTCGTTATTAGTGAGAAACGTATCAACCTCATCTCTCAAACTAACAAATTTGATACTCTTCAAGAGCCCTTTTATTTTGGAATGTTCTGAGGTCTTGATTAGCCCATCTTTTTTGAGGCTATCAAGTCTGAAGCGTTTCTCAATCAGTTTCTCAGTAGGAAAATCACCTGTAAGGTCAATCCAAACAAGAGATGTTTCAGAAGTTGCAGTTTTCTCTAACTCTGTAAGATGATTCAGGAGATGCCAATTTTTTGCTAACCATGATGCAGTTTTTCCGGATGAAGTTGGAGATGATAGTGAGATATACTGAGTAAAGAAGACATTGTCATCCACTCTATCCCTGAAGGGATTCTCATATAGCCTAGCAGTGAGTGGGACAATATTGTCAACAATCGCTACAGGTCCTTGTGTAGGTGTCATGGTGATTGCTACGCGAGGAGATTGCTCTTTGGAAATCTCCTCATCGAATCTGAGTGTCTTCCATTGTCCTCCAAACTCTCCTTTCAACAACCTCTCAGCTAGTCTATCGATGAGGTGGTCGAATGCTCTCTTTGTATCTTCATACTCTTGAGATACGTCAAGAGTTACAACACCCTTCCATAGTCCATGATCTTCAAAAGACTCTCCAACGAGTGAGCTGTACTCAGAAAGCAATGCATCTTCGTATGCATCTAATTGGTCAAGGTGATTTCGTGGTGGGACAGACCCCATCATAGCATTCCATTCAGGTTTTGTAAGCGGCTCTTTCCAGGCGTTTAGAACTGGAACGAAGACCTTTGGTTTCTTGGTTCGAGGTCGCCTTCCATAGAGATTGAAGTTAAAACCAGTCTTTGTTTTCACTTCTAGAATCATGATTGGAGTCCAGATGTATTGGCCCGCTCTCTGATTGCGTGCAAAGAGTACAAGGTCAATCTTTCCAAATCCTTTAGGTCTACTAATAGGGACTTCTGCTAGGTATTGTATCCCCGATGGAGTCTGGAGAAGGTAGTCCCCTGCATAAACCGCCTCTTTGAGTGTGTGTGGTTGAGCATATCCTGAGAGTAGTACTCGGTGCCAGTTGTTTCCTTCTTGCTGCACTTTCTTCATGATATCATCAATGAATTTTGAAATCTCTCTATATGTGACCAACCCTCCCTTGATATGTTTGAGAATTGCCTTGCACTTCTTCTTGGTTTGGGTATCATCAGATGTTTCCATAATTGTCATAACTCTCTTTGTAAGAGTGTTAATTCCGAAACTTTGAGGGGGCTCATCTTGTTGTTTACTGATTCTTTCCCTTGAGCCAATTTGCATACTGTAGTTTTTCCTGATGTCAAGCACAATCTTCCGAAGTTCTTTATCTGCGTCAGGATAGAAATCCTTGCGACCTACTTTTCCCTGAGTGTATACCCAATCAAGAAAAGGACCCAATCTATGGATCAATAATCTAATGTATCGATGGGACTCACTTCTTGGTACATTATGGATGAAACACTGTCGACAGAGTTCAATGAGGTGGGCGCGTATCATATCTCCGAAGTCCATCGCGGGAAGCGACGGGTGTGTAAGCAACACACGTGGATTCTTGGAGTTTCCACGATATCCTGCTCTTATGTGAGTTTTTGCGCCTTTTTTTGTATGAACTTTATCAGCTACGTCCTTTGCGACGATTGTTTTGGTTCCATTATGGAATTCTCTAATCTCATAGAGCTGCGGAGTGGGGAATGGATAACGAGGAACCACAACATCTCTTAGAGTTGCTCCAGCATAGTTCAACATAGAATTGAGTGGTCCGATTGACCCCTCTTTCCAACTGTATACTCTTTTGGTTTCTTTGTTACCATAACGCTTTGTACTACGCCAGAGCATTCGATGATTCAATTTCCTAAGGGGCGATTCTGCATTCTGCACTGGTGAGAAATCATGTGATCCATCATCTTTAGCTTTCTTCTTATCTTCACGCACTTTTTTCCAAATATCATGTATTTTCTCATAGAGTGCTTCTGTATAATCACATTTTCTTTTACTTGCTAGTCTTACCAGGGCAGACAATCCAACATAGATTGCTGTAGCTAGGACCACATTCGGCTTGAAGTCCTGAGTTTTTCGCCCCAACATTTACTCCTCACATCTCCATTCTATAATTTGTTTATAACTATATCATCCTTTTTTGGATTTCTTTATTTTTAAAATAAAGCAATTATAGAACTTATTAGGAGAATTATAACTCTCATATTGTTTTTCAATAATAACTTTAAATAGAATCAATCTGAGTAAAATACGAGTACATAACCTCTCTTGGGAACAAGAAGGGGAGTGAACTCGACTCGTAAGAAACGGGTCAGAACTTTAAATAGGATGGCGAAAACGATGGCTCGGTCCAAGGGTGTGACAATCTCGGTAAAGGTCCCAATCAACTGGGATGTTATGACTGAGAGGACTAAGCAGCGGCTTAGGCAGACTGTTGGAAGAGATACCAGAGTTATTCGTACATTTCTTGGAATAATTGAACAAAACGAAGACAAGTTGCTAAAAGGTAAGAATCGAGATAAGATTCACGATGGAAAACTGGACCAATTAACTATGACTGCGCTTAAGGTCAAATCGGGTTACAGTCAACGACTAACTGTACCTCATGATCTAAAGGTGCGATTTTCTAGAATTTCTCAAAACGAAATGGTAGAGTGTAGGCAGACAGCAGTTGCTCTCTATGAAAGCTATCTCAAGCTACGGAAAAAACCGGGATTGAATTCTTCTCGTCCAACTTCAATCAATCGTAGTAGACGCATACCACGATGGGTATTTTCTCAGAGGTTCAAATTGATAGAAAATGAAACTTCTGTTTCCCGGTTTTGGATTGATATTAGGGATTCCCTTAATTCAGTTAAAGAAGGGAGAGTATTGCATGATCGACTCAATATCCCACTCAAGGTTTCTCCCTTCCATCTAACTCAAATCCAACGGGGCGAGGTGAAAGCTGTACAAGTCTTTACTGACAGGACCAGAAAATGGTGGGTGACCATTGCTGTTAGGATTCCCATTGATTCGTCTTCACAGGAATGTCTTCCTGTTGCTATTCTTGGAATTGACTTGGGAATTGAGAAAGCAGCTTGTACAACCCTTCTCACCCCTGAGAAGACACGAGAAACCTGCTACTTTGTCCAAAAAGAGAAGGTTACAGTCATTAAGAAATTCGATAGACTTGTTGCAAACTTACAGCAAGAGATGTATATTCGAAGAAACAATAAATTGTCATATGATAGAGTTGCCGAGAAACTCCGTCGGATACGATTCAAGAGAGAGAATGTTTCTCGTGAATATGACCGAATTCTTGTGCGACAACTTCTCGATCACATCTCCGAACTATCCAAGAGATATACACTCTATGTAGCCATTGGTCGCCTGAAAAATATACGAATGCTTGCGAAGCGAGGGTACTACCAGGGGCGAAGGTTCAGGAGAATGATACATTCCTGGGCTTTTGCTCGCATAACAGATAGTCTGAAACATGGACTGGCTCAGCAGAGTTGGAAAGTCGATGGAAAGGAAGCTCGTTTCAGGGCTGTTCCTGAAGCATGGACATCTATCATGTGTTGGAAGTGTGGAAGTAAGGGGAAAAGACCCAAGCAAAATTACTTCCACTGCTCTTCATGTGGACTCAAGCTCAACGCTGATAGGAATGGTAGTATCAATATTGCAGCACGCATGCTCATGCTCACAAAGTCACTGCACTCTGTGAGAGGACTAGGTATGTGGACTAGGGCTTTAGACAAAGCCCGACGTGCGCCACCGAAAACCCGAAAGAAGATGCCTTCTTTCAAAGGGAAGTCCTTACTCTCCAAGATGGAACCAACATCAGGTTCTGGAGAGTCCGCGGCTGTTCACTTTGTCCAATCGGACCTTGTCAGTATCAGTGATGAAACTGGCGAGAGTGATAATGACCCCGCCGTGGTAAGAACTGTGGAAGCGCTCACTGTTGCTGGAAGTGATGCTCCAGCATCAATACAGGAGAAAGAAGCCAGGTCTTCAGGAGGGATCCCATCCCGATGAACGTTGACAATGCTCTTGCTAAGTTTAGCATTTTCTCGAAAATGCAGGATGGTGGTGACACTGGCAGGAGAAGGGTGGAACATAGAAATTTCTTACAGTTGAGGTTCACTCACCAAAGTAAGATTTAGGTTCTGAGGAAACTCCCGATTACATACCAAGAATGAAAGGTTTGATAGGAATGTGAATCGGTTGGTATGATTATCATATAGCAATTCCAACAATAGGCCAATTGACGTTTCGACCTTATTCCTTTTATAATGAAAAATGCAGATTGGGGTAGGCCTTGGAGCAAAAGCGCAACTGACGGTAGTCACCTGTGACTGCGGAGGAATCTCCTGACTCACACCGACAACAGTCTTACGAAAGGAAGGAGGCGAGAGTCTCGCTCTGGGAACAGAAACGACACCCCCTGACTGGGTTTGACTATGATGCG
>VAPA010182985.1_pt1 | contig 43782 bp, 30 predicted proteins | sample 3395041 | NCBI WGS metagenome assembly VAPA01 (sample SAMN08290432, study PRJNA428436) | hydrothermal vent metagenome | isolation source: Deep-sea hydrothermal vent chimney | place: Indian Ocean: Southwest Indian Ridge | depth 1973 m m
GGTGTTGTTCTTCATCGGCCCATTCCTTCAGGAAAGGGTTGGGAATTGGGACCTCATTAGGAACTTCTTCCATTTCCTGAAAGGATTGTTCCTAATTTTAGCTGTTGCCTTGTATGCCAACTTTAACCTTGATGCAATGATTGGAAACACAAGTGCAAACCACATAATGCCTCAGTTCATTTTCATTGGTGGAGGTTTAATGGTCGCGTTTGCAGTAACCCTCATGTTGTATGGTCTTTTCAACATCTTCAAGATGTACTTGGGCGATACAATTGGTGGCTACTTTGGAGACCTCGCTAAGATCTTCTACATGCTTATGGTGCTCGTGTTCCTGCTTGGTATAGTTTTCAATGGAACCGGCTATATTGTTGGATTCTTGGGTCCTGCAAACCCATGGGGTGCAGCACTACCGTTTGCATCTGGATCCTTAGACTTCTTTGCAGGTCTGTATCTGCTTGGTAATTCGAACCTTGGAGGAATCCTTCTAATCGTTCTATTTATCTACGGTATGGGCAAGATCGCAGCTAAGTTCGAGGCATATACTGTTTGAAACTAATGGAAAAGGAGGAATCCTCCTTTTCCTTCCTCTTTCTTTTTGTCTTGTTTCACTATCTTTCGAAGAGTTTTTCTAAGATTATCGTACTACAGTTGGCCAATTCAACGAATCGTTCAGCATCCAATCTTGTTCCTTGGTTATATCCCCAATGAATAGGAATAGCATACGCCAAGTCTGATGACTGCTTAAGATCTTCAACTGCATCTGCAGCCTCTTCTGGTTCCATCCAAGCATATCCACTTACGGGTAATAATGCAATGTCTGTCACAATTGTCGTCATCTCCGGGATTCTATCGGTATCACCTGCATGGTACACTCTGGTCCCATTGAACTCAGTGATGACTCCGATATGGTCATAGCTTGGCGGATGAAAGAGTGTTGTTGTTCCCGGTCGATATTTGTCAACATTGTACGAAGGAACAAAATCAAATTTTACATCATCGAACTCTAACGTATCTCCTGTGTAGACGGTGTAATCAGGGTGGATGAAAATTGCTGGTACACGCGCAGAAATTAAGATTGTTTCGTTATCTGATAGAGCGTTGATATCTGTTATAGAACTGTGAGGACTATGGTCATGTGTGATAATTATGTAATCAGCAGTTTCTAAAACTGGGTCGTCAATGTCATCAATGTTGTATGGGTCAACATAGACCACAGTCTGATTGAACTTCAGTTTGAAGCCGCCAATAATGATCCACATCAGTTCAACCCCTTCAAAAGTGAAGATATCCGGGTTGATTTCATCCTCATCATCAAGAGGTGGTGTTGTAGTTGTTGGTGGTGTTGTTGGTGGCGGTTCTGTTGTTGTCACTGTTGTGTTGCCGTCAATATTGTTTGGTATCATCACAGACATTAGTCCGATGTATGTGCCAAAACCAGTTACAAGTGAAACAACTATCAACGCTGCGAGTTTGGATCTATCAACCATATTCAGTTTTCACCTTCTATAATGAATAAACCTAACTTGAAATGACTAATATTGGACTTTCTTTCTCAGCAATTGCATAGCCCACTTGGTAAGAGATTGCGCCAATCTGTATTGCTCAGTCTTATAGTACAGCTTCCAATATCACACATAGTGATTTGAAATGACCGAGAGAATAACATCATCGAAGTCCCCTTTTGCAGAGCCTGCAAGAGAGATTTCTTCAGATTTCGAATCATTCACAAAGAAATTCCTATCTTCTTCTCTGAGTAGTCAAATAGAATGTCCTTCTTGTAAGAATGCGATAAATTTCAATAAAACTGTCAAGTGTTATAGCCCCGACACTATTTCATGTGGAACTTGTGACAAGTTCTTGAGTACGAGTTTGATTCAACGAGCATTGAGAGACCTCGGTCTACAATCCTATGAGATAACAGAAATCTGAACTAGTCTTTCTTTTCCTGGTCTTGAAACTTCTTAGCGGTTCTTCGTGTATCATCCACGAGAAGATACAAACCCAGAATATTCACAATCAATAATGCCATTGAAACGATGATGTCAAACAAAGGCATCCGTGATGCCACGAGCGTAACCGAAACTACAAGTCCCAATGTGAGAATGCCTATGAGTCCTGCTATCCAGGACATGAGTGCTATTCGATCCTCACCTTCTGGGTATGTTCGAAAGATTGCGTAGAATAAGTACCCAACTAGTATGAAGAATTCAAACCCTACAGTAATGATTAGGTATGCAACCTGCATTTTCTCGTTCTCATCTGAATTGTTTCTCTAAACAGAATTAGATATTGCGATATGGCAGAAAACTGGGCTACTTCTTTTTCCGACTAGTGGGTTTCGTTATATGTCTAATTCGAAAAACGAAATCGCTAGCAATCAATATTGTACCTATCCCTGCTGCTAGAGCAGCTACCAGAAGATATGCCTTGTCAGATTCTTCTGGGTATATTGATAATCCGAAGATGAAAAAGAGTATTGCCATAATATCTCCGGCTATAATTGCAACTAGATACGACCTCATTTGGGACAGAACTCCACTGAATCGAACCCTGATAATTGCATATAGAACCGGGAGTGAAAAAACAAGTATGAGAACGAAATAAAGTTCTATTGAGTTTCCGGGTGTGAACTGCATCAATAATAGTCTCCCAATTTATGATGTCTTGGGGATAACTCCCATAATATGATTATAGTACGAATCTTGAATACCATCTATCTTGCCACTTTTTAGAGTCGTGATTAATTAGCAATATCTCGGAATATTGAAAACAATGCTTGTTATGCATGAGTTTAGAGAAGTTGGAAAATGAAAAGGACGCTCTTCGACATCATTGACTCATGGACACTGAATTGGAATCGTGGGGAAATTGAAACTACATTGCAGCAAGTAGCTGCTCCATTCAATGAACGCAAACTTGTTTTCTTTCTCCTTGAGGAATTTTGGAATGCCCTAGAATTCATTGATGATCCGCTCGAGTATATGACTGAGGAGCGAAAGATACAGCAGATCGAGAAAATTCTTGGTGGGAGACGGAATGAACGAGCCGCAAAGGCCGTAAAGCTCGAAATTACTGAATCGCCAGAATTGAAAATTCTTGTTCTTAATGTTGAAGATGTAACAAAAGAAAATCCCAGTTGGTTTGAAGATTGGGACGGAATCACTTGAAACGAAGCTGTAAACACATTAACTATTACTCAAAATGATGAATAAAATCAACTAGATTCATAAAAGAAAGAATGAAGGGGATGGAGGATAAACCTCCAATCCATTCAAAGAAACTATTCCTGGTAGCCTTTCATGTAACCCTCACGCTGGTTCCATTTCTCTTCGAGGCGCTGCATGACTGTCCATAAACGATAGGTGTAGTTCCAAGCTTCATCGAACTTGCCTTGATTCATCTGGTCCTGGAATTCCTCCACGACGTCGTTGATGGCTCCAATGTCTTCAATGATTACGGCATCGAACTCATAAACTTGGTCGAGCTCCTTCTCATTGATCTTCTCCTTTGAGCCCCATGCAGCGTAACCGTAATCGGCATACCTTATGGCAGACTCAATCTTGTCAGTGAGTGCAAGCATCCTATCGAATGTTTCCCACGTCTTAGTTAAGTTATAGTCGACGGCCATCATTTGGAGCTTCTCTAAGTCTTGCTTGACCAGACGTAGCTGGTCTGCAACGAACTCACGAAGGACCTTATCTGCGGCGCGCCTTTCTTCCTTCTCTTGATACCCGTGCCAACCGGGTATGTAATGAGTGATTTTGCCAAAGAAGCCTCCCTTGATATCCTTAGCAGCCTTCTTTCTGATTCGCTTGGCAATGGGGTCAGTTATTTTGCCCATGCTGTTAATTCTCCTGATAATTTTCAACCCTACAACTAGAAGTGGGTTGACCTGAATGGGACTATACTTGAGTCCTTAAAAAACATGTTACAACATTCTCCGCCTTTATCGGACCCTAGAATGACGCGTACATGGCTTGGCTTAAATAGAAAGAATAGCTGCTTCGAGAACTATGACGGAGCAGAGCACAATCCGGAAGGTGGACTGGACAATTGAACCTGCAAAGATACGGTCCACTGCGGATGAAGCAATTGAAAAATCAAAGAAGATTTTGAAAGATATCGCTAGCACTCCAACCGGAGAAGAGAACCTAGAAACTCTTCAGCGTTTTGAGGAGGTGCTGGGTGCTTCAGGAGCGATACTTGTTCCTTTACTGTTTCTGAAGTATATCTCCGGAGATAAAGCCCAGCGTGATGTTGCTGATGAGGTTGAAAAGGACGCCCAGAAATTTGAGAATGAGATCTGGGGACGAAAAGATCTCTATGATGTCTTTTCACGTCTTGAACCCATAATGGATTCATTCGAACCTGAAGAACGGACATTGCTTGATATGTCGCTCAAGGAATTCCGACATAGAGGTGCAGCTCTTGATGAAGATAAGAGAAAAGAATTCCTTGAAATTGCAAACAACATCTCTGTTCTTGAATCTGAATTTGGCAGGGTTCTAAATGAGATAACAACAACTGTCCCTTTCACTCTTGATGAACTCGATGGAGTTCCACCAATAGTGTATGAGAATTTGGAGAAAGATGGTGACAATTATTTACTAACTCTCGACTATCCAGTTTTCAATCCTGTGCGAACTTTCGCAAAGAATCCCGAAACGAGAAAGAAATTGACTATTCCTTTCCTCCAACGAGGAGGGAAAGAAAATAGTGAACGTCTCTCAGACGCTCTTGCATTAAGAGAACGGCAAGCAAAGCTTCTAGGACATTCAAACTATGCTGAGTATGTTATCACTAGGAAGATGGCAAAGACTCCCAAGAGAGTTATTGATTTCATGAACGATCTGAAAGAGAAGCTCACACCACTAATGGAGAAAGAAACAATTGTGCTAAAAGAACTTAAAGCAAAAGAACTGAATCTTCCTCTTGAAGATGTTAAGATTGAGATATGGGACCTGTTCTACTATCATGAGATGTTGATGAGAGAAAAATATACAATCGACCAAAATGAGGTCAAGAAATACTTCCCGGTGGATACTGTCATCAAAGGAGTTCTTAACGTATATCAAACAGTTCTAAACCTTGATTTTCAGGAATCCCAAAATCTGAACACCTGGCATGAAGATGTTAGAATATTCAAAGTGATTGACAAGACCACAGGGAACGTGCTGGGTGTATTTTACCTCGATCTTTTTCCAAGAGATGGAAAATACAAACACTATGCTGTTTTTGACTTCCTCAGTCGGAGGGTAAAAGATGGAGAGGTTCTTCTTCCAATATGTGCCATGGTTTCCAACTATCAAAAACCATCTGATAACCAACCCTCACTACTTGATCATTCAGAAGTTGAGACATTCTTCCATGAGTTTGGCCACTTGATGCATGTTATTAGTAATCAATCAAAATATGCAAGGTTCAGTCTTAGTGGTGTCCTTCCTGACTTCATTGAAACCCCTTCAATGATGTTCGAGAATTGGGCATGGAAGGAAGAAGTTCTTTCAGAATTGTCAGGTCATTTTGAGGATCCGAAGAAGAAACTCCCCTCGGATATGATCAAGCGATTGATCGATGCGAAACTCCTCAATGTGGGTACCATGTATATCCGGCAAGTCAGTTTCTCTTTGATAGACATGATTTTTCATACTGAGGGAGCTGATGACCCAACTGCTGTTTTCAGGAAAAACTTCAATGAAATTACTGGGTATGAGATGCCAGAGGAAACTAGAATGGAAGCTGGTTTTGGACATCTAATGAACAGGAACTACACAGCTGGCTACTACAGTTATCTATGGTCTCAGGTCTATGCTGAGGATGTCTTCACCAAGTTCGAGAAGAACGGTTTCATGGACACCAAAACAGGTGTTGAGTATCGAAAGAAGATTCTTGCTCCAGGTGGCAGTCTTGACCCTGATAAGATGGTCCAAAGCTTTCTGGGCAGAGAGATGAATTCTGATGCTTTCATGAAGTCCCTTGGACTCGGCAAAGATTGAAAGAAAGAACATTGTAGGGCAGTATACTCCGCCCTACTGTTTTTGTTTTGAATTACCAGAGCTGGTATTGTCTTTTGACAAAACCTTCCCAGACTCGTGGGAGTTTACCAATGACTTCCTCTGTGATTGAGTGAGCTGAGGCTGTCACCTTCTCAATGTCGCAATCACCATAAAGCTCGACATTGATTGCTAATGGCTCAGTGATTGGCGCACCAATCTGACTCACGAGATAGCAATAGACCTGCGAAAGGTCAGGGTGTTCCTTGTAAACTCTCTCAGTGATCTCTCGGGCTGCAACATTGTATGTCTTCCCGACATGTGACACTGGGTTCTTACCAGCAGCTGCTTCAAGGGTCATCGGTCTGTAAGGAGTGATCAATCCGTTGGCCCGGTTGCCTCTACCAACTTGACCATCATCACCATGCTCAGCAGATGTTCCGGTCACTGTCAAGTAGAATAGGTTGTCTTCTGGACTGTCTGCGGTATTGACGCTCACATCTACTTCCATGTCGGTGATTTTGGCTGAGAGGTCTTTCACAATATTAGCGATGCCATCCATGACATTGGCGTATTCATCTTTATCCTTGGTCTCACTCGAGATGATTGCTGCAGCAACCTGCATGTGGATTTTATCATCTATCCTTGTTCCCATGATTTTGATGTCCTCTCCAATCTGAGGCCACTGCTTTTTCACCTTCTCACTGTTTAGTATCTGCTCTGATTCAAGAGTGATCAATTCGGTTGGTGAAAAGGGTGCATAACCTACACCAAAACTTGTGTCGTTTGCTCTTGGTACACCAGTTTCCAAATCGAAGTTTCCAACAAGGTCCGTGCTTCCAGAACGAATCTTGTAATCGATGATTACATCAGAGTTTACATCGAGGTGTGGAAGGTCTTTGCTTAGCCATTCTCTAGTATGCTCTACTGCGAACTTGCCAACAGGTACTTGACGTGAGTAATCCCTACCAACAACATCCACAGCTCTACCACTCATGAGAATGTATATCGGCTCGATAACATCCCCACCACCAAATTTAGCGTTGGATTGTCCACCAACAATCAGGACCTTGTCAACGTTATGATGCTGAACTTGATTAAAAATTTCCATGTAGTATTCGCTTAAGCGAACTGATAATTCTTCAGCCGCCTTATCTGCAAGGGTGTCAGGATGTCCTTTGCCCTTACGCTCAACAATCTCAACTGGGAGCTTATCGACAGAAGGGCCTGCTCCACGCGTGACTTTTAGATTCATAATAATCAACTTGTCTTTTCCACCCGGCGCAGTGGTAAATACATAAAAGAATTGTGATAAGTGACAATAATATACCCAACAGTAATATAGAGTGTGTACAAACATTACCGAGGAGAATAATGACTAATGATTCTCACTACAGATGACCTGAAGAAACTAAGACTCCGAACGGGAAGAACTCAAGCTGAACTAGCGGTTGAGATAGGAGTTTCACAGTCCTATATAGCGCGACTTGAACGAGGGACTCTTGATCCAAAGTTATCATTAGTGAAGAAGATTGTAGATGTACTCACTAAGGGCACTGGAAAAATATGTTCAGATATAATGACAACAAATCCTGTCACCATTGATGCCCGTGAAGTGGTCTCGACCGCAGTGTCACTTATGCAAAAAAACAACTACTCCCAGCTTCCAGTTTTGCGTGGTACTCAGATGGTGGGTATCATAACTGAATGGGATATCATCCAAAACTTGCAACATGATCTTCATGAGATTTCTGTTCAAGCTATCATGAGTCCTAGTGGTGTTCTTATGGTCGATGAAACTACATCAGTTGATGTCATCATACCTCTGTTTGGGAATTACCAAGCTGTGCTTGTTCAGACTCAAGGTCGAATTCAGGGTATCATCACGCGTTCAGACCTTCTCAAACTGATTTGAGATTCATATTCTCCACAGGTTGGAACACGTTTGAATCGTTGAATTCTTGTGCCCAAGAGAATGTCTTATATGCGGAGAAAAGAAGAATCCTTTGGAATACAATGACTCACTACCTAGACTCCCTGGATGATCTCCGTGAAGGACTTGACACGTTTGTTGAAAAATGGGCAAACATCCAGAGGAAATCTGTCAAATCCATCCAAGCACTGACCAACACAATCATGCAGATCGAACATTTGGATGGGCCACTAGGTAAGCTTGAGACTTTTCAAAACATCCGCGAGAATGCTAAAGGTATTCTTCTGGTGAATCTCTATGATCGACTTGTGCCTGCACTTGAGAGTTCTATTAGAGAGTTCACTAAACTTATGCATATGTTCGAGAATCTGCGCCATACTTCTTCGAACATTCAAACATTGACTGAAACCATGAGAAGTAATCTTTCCGAGTCCCCTGAATTGGAAGATTTAGTTGGATTTCTGGACCTAATCATGATTAGCGTTCGTGATATTCTGAATATGTACGAGTCTGAGTTTCTGGTCAAGTTGACAATCTTCAGAGACTTCGAGGAAGGTGCAATCGAAATTAATGTAGTTTCCAATTATTTAACAATCTGGGGAATTGAACCAAACATTGAACAGAACGCACGAGACAAACTACTCAAAGATTTAGATGAGCATGTTGAGCTCCTTAGAGATGTCTTTGCTGGAAAAACTGGCATTCGGATTCCTGATGCATACAAGAAGATTCAGCTCTAATTATCAGGCTCTGTGCTGCTCCTAAGTTGCCTTCTCAGCGTAGAAATTTCATCGATTTCTGCTTGGAGTTCAAGTTTCTGGTCCTCATAGATTAAATCCGGAATCTTACCTTGTTCGTACTCTGCTTGATAGTACGTTAACTTCTCACGATAGATTTCTTCCCTCATCTCTAGCATCTTCAACTTCGAACGTCTATCTGAGATGACTCTTCGCAATTCATCCTCAAGTGTATAGATTTCTTCCTCTAACTCCGCCTTGAGAATTGTGTATATTGATGAATCCACCTTACCTTCTGTATATTGATCCACGAGAAATAATAGTGAGTGTCTAGTGGCATCACGTTGAGAAGCTATCTCTTGAGCTGAATCTTGTTCTTCAATCAGGTTTAATCTCCTTGCAAGAATGGGTGTTGTGATTCCTTGGACGACAAGACTGAACAAGACTACAATGAAGATTATCGCGTTCACGCCGTTGCCAATATTTGGATCAGCGATGCCAGCTATAGCAATTGCTCCTAGAGCTGCACTCGCAACTCCCTTTACACCCGCCCAACTGATGAAGAATCGCTCTTTCATATTCATCTTTGAATCAGTCAGGGTGACAAGGAATACAGAGATTGGTCTTGCGATGAATATGACTAGTATTGCCACAAGAAGCCCCACTCCAATGAATACTATATTCTGGCCTTGGAAGAACCAATCAAAGTCTAAAGTGAATCCAATGAATGTGAAGATAGCTAATTCAAACACCAATGAAAAATTCTTCATCACCCCTCTCATAGATCTTTGCGGTAGAACCTCCAGTCCTATTCTCCGTGAGTTTGCCATGAAGATTCCTGCAAAGACTGCCGCTAATGCTCCAGGATGAAGATCTATAGGTAGTAGGGAGAAGACCTCTCCTAGACCATATGCCAAGATTGGAGTAGCTGCAGTAAGGATAGATGTGTTGGAACCCCCGCCGAATGTAAGTAGAAGTTTTCCCATACCGTAAGCGACTGCTAGACCTAATACCACTCCCAGTCCCATACTTCCAGCAAACTGTCCTATGACAATCACCCAATTTTGTTCGCCAGGACCACTGACCAAGGGAAGAAATCCTGTGATAACGAGGATAACCGCAGTTGCATCATTGAAAACTGCCTCACCTTCTAGAATTGAGAATAGTCTACGTTTTACTCTCACTCCTCCTGATTCAAGAACAGAAAATAGGGCTGCTGGATCTGTGGGTGATAAAATGGCTCCAATTAATAATGCCACTGCAAGAGGGATTACACCAGCTGGTGAAAATATCGAAATCGTAGCTCCAGCGATGATGGATGTCAGTAGCACACCTAGTGTAGCCAACAACATCACTGACCTAATCGAAAGCCGGGTTTCTCGTATATTCATTGTAAGTCCCGCATAGAACAAAACCACGGCCAATGTGAGCTGAGCTAGAAAATCGAGAGGTATCTCACCTAACGCTTCTTGCCCAATCATAAATTGCAGACCTAATCCTAATAATATCAACGGGATAGGGTAGGGAAAACGATATCGCTCTGCAATTCTAGTTAAAATAGCGCCAACAATAATAAAGACAACCGCAATGTAGACTTCAAAACCGGTCGCCATTTTCTCCACCTTAGATGTCTACGAGGATTTCCGCACACTCTTTGATATAATCTGACATATGCTCTAGTTCAGCAACAATCTTTCGCATCATGTAACATGTGAAGTCTGACTCTCCACCGGTCTTGACTGATATTTGTCGACAAATGACAATATTGTCCTCATCAATCTGTCTCTCGAGCTTTAATATGAGTTCGAGTTCTTCAGTGCCGCTTTCTATGCTTTCAGTACGAACATCGACCATTTTTTTCAGTACGCCAAACTGTTCAGTCACCTTAGAAGAAATAGTGGTGAACGAGTCCATGTAGATTTGGCTAAAAGTTTCATCCCCTAGCATATCTACCATGATGAGAATTTCACCAAGTGATTGTTGAAGTTTGAACATATATGAAACAGCAGCTTGAGCCATGATTCCAAGATCATCTTTTGGAAGCATCTTAGAAAACTTGTATCGCTCGATGAGGTTCTTGTAATGCTGGAAAGCCTTCTTTCTTCTGTTTTCCCAATCCTCAGCATCCGCATCATCACAGGTCCCACATAGTTTCTGTTCAACGAACTGACTAATGGATTGTTGAATCTCAATTATTTTAGACAGATGATTGAGAATCTCTGTTCGACCCACTTGCACCTTCTCTTCAGTCACTTGATAGTTCCTCCTGAGTTGTTGGACGCCGCCAAGAGAGAGCTATTTTGAGGTGAATGAAGTGTTTACGTAGGCCAACTTCAATTCCCGTTTCAACTGGTTCCCCTATTGGAATCTTAATGATTCCTTCTTGGAGAGTAGGCATTGGAAGCTCAAGCTCACCATTGACACGCAGTTGGTCTGCGATATTGGTTAACAAATCGGCAAGGTTTGCCAGAGTCTTCTCCTGTTCGAATTCATAATCTGAAATCCGCATCTTGCATTCTCCTTTGATATTCGGTGCAATTGCAATTGTTTCTGTGTTTCAATCCTTTTTAGAGTAACTCTTTGTCCCTTTTTTGAATTTCAACCAGCACCCTTAATTGGAAATCTAGATTCACTTGCTCTCAATTATCTGAAAGGAAGTACATCCTAATGGGTGAAGACAAAGACGACTTCGTAGTGACTCCCTGGAAAGTAGAGGGTATTGTTGACTACGAACGTCTCATCGAACAATTCGGAACCGAGCGAATCACTGAGGATCTAAGAAACCGCATTTATAACGTGACAAAAGAGAAGCATGTTCTTCTTGAACGTAATCTCTTTTTCTCTCATCGGGACCTCGGCTGGATTTTAGATGAATATGAGAAGGGTAACAAGTTCGTACTCTACACTGGAAGAGGTCCAAGTGGTATAACTCACATAGGTCATCTTGTTCCATGGATATTCACCAAATGGATGCAAGAGAAATTTGATACTACCCTCTATTTCCAGATGACTAATGATGAGAAGTATTTCTTTGACTCACATCTGAGTCTTGACGATGTCCGGAAATATACTTATGATAATACACTGGATCTTCTGGCGCTCGGATTTGAACCTGAGAACACCTACATCATCCAAGACATTGAACATATTGATCTTCTCTATGAGATTGCAGTCGAAGTAGCAAGGAAGGTGACCTTCTCCACAGTGAAGGCTACTTTTGGATTTGACAATAGCACAAACATTGGATCAACCTGGCATCCTGCAATTCAAGCAGTTCCAGCGTTTCTGCATTCATGGATTTACGGAAAGAAGACTCCCTGCATCATACCTTGTGCGATTGACCAAGACCCATTCTGGAGAGTTACCCGAGATATTGCTGAGAAGCTCGGTTACTACAAACCTGCTAGCATCCAATGCTCATTTGTACCAGGACTGAAGGAAGGGGGCAAGATGTCATCCTCTGAACCAATGTCTGCTGTTTTCACAACTGACACTCCAAAAATGGCCAAGAAAAAAGTCATGGCCGCGTTCACTGGTGGAAGGACAACCGTGGAGGAGCAGAGGAAACTGGGAGCCAATCCCGATATCTGTAGTGTATTCAAGTACTACAATTTCATCTTCATGCCAGACGACAAGGATCTCGCTGACATAGAGAAGAGGTGTCGAAGTGGAGACATACTTTGTGGTGAATGCAAGCAGATACTTGCTCCTATGATGATGGAGTTTCTAGAGAAGCATCAAGCAGCCCGTGAAGAAGTTAAGGATCGAGTGGACGAGTTTTCTGCTGCGCGACTGCGTGATGAGCTCCGACGTTAGACACTCGAAAATCCTATTGAACACCTCTGACGAAGTCTTAAATGTCTAAGACACAAATTGCCTTCAGATATAGACTCTGGAGAGTTTGATAATGGGTTCTGAATCACAAGCCGCAGACATGTTCAAGTGTACAGTCTGCAATGGCAATGTAAAAACCGGACCCGACGATGTTGTAATTACTTGTACATATTGTGGAATTACAACCACTATTGAAGGCAAAGCGATTGGCGATCATCTCATGGAGACCGCTGTCGATGAAGACGCTCGAATCAAAGGGTTCCAGGACTTCCTCGACAAGAACAAGGGCATGAATAAGTCCTTGGTCAAGGGTGCTCAAATCGTTGAGAATCGTCTGATCTACGTACCTGTGTGGACAGCGAAAGTAAAAGCTGATTCATACTACAAGGGTTACAAGACCGTCCAAGTACCGGTGCAAAAAACGAGAACTGTTCGGGATTCTGATGGGAACTCAAGAACCGAAACCTACACTGCTTATGAGACTGGATATGTTCCTGTTCAGGATGAGATTCATTCTGACACAGACGAACCATTTCTGGCTCGGAAGGGTGCAAGGTTCTATGGGCTTGAGGGTTATCTTGACACCATCAAACTGAGTGAAACAGTTCCTTATGACTATGAAAAAATCAAGGATCTTGAACCAGCCATGTTAAACGCTGAAATCGGACAAGAAGAGTTCGAGTTGGCTGTTCATGGACGTGTAGCTGATAGACACAGATCACAGGCAGCCAGTGGATTGGCTGAGCTTTTCGACTGTAGGACCTCCACTAGTGTGAGAGGTACGATCTATCTACAGGCACCATTCTCTTTGATACGATATAAATTCGAAGGTGACTTGTACAAGGCTGCATTAGATGGTCATACTGGAAAAGTTGTCCAGGGTGAAATTCCAATTACAATGGGCCAACGTATCATGTGGACTCTGTTGGGTCTGATAGGAATAATCTTGGCTGGTTTTGGTGGCGAGTACCTGCTAATGGGAATTAATGCAGTTCCAGAGGCTGACACGATGCAAATCATCATCGGGATAGCTGCGGCTATAATTGGTGTGATTATGACATTTGCTGGATTTAGGGTGCTGATAATGACTCAGCGAACGAAGAAGGGGTGATATCATGGCGAGATGTGCGTTCTGCGATGCAGATTTTCAAACGGGTCCTGGTGATGTTCTGCTTGTCTGTCCATACTGTGGTACGGCTCAGACAACTGATGGCACCAAATTTACAGACCACTACATGATTCGAGTACACTTTGACCAACACGAGTCACAGACAACCCTTCTTGATTGGGTTTCAAAACAGCTCGGTGCTCCTGAGGACTTGCCTGCGAAGGCTAGGTTCCTTAAATCTGAACAGATATGGTATCCGTTCTGGATAAGCAGAGTCGATGCTGACACAACTTACAGCGGACTTGGTCGAGATGCTCATTTCCATAATGAGTGGCCTCAACGTAGGGGAGCTTACAAGAGGATTGAGTATTTCTGGAAACCTGAATCCGGTCAATTTGTCCGACGGCACGAGATTAACGTTGCCGCTGTAAAAGACATCGATTCGGATATTCGTGGTCATCCAATACCAACACGTGCAAAGGAATACTTCAGTCATGCACATGCCGAAGAGTTCGATGGAAAAGTGCTTCATAGCAATATGACACTGGAGCAGGCAAAAAGTTTGGCTGAAAAGATAGCGAAGGATAAACAGACTCAACTAGTTCTTCAGGAAGTCGACAAGATCGAATCGAGAGAAGATAAGCTCAAAGTCGGTGAAACCTATTTGATTCATGTGCCCGTCTGGGAACTTGAATATCGCTATGGAAATCGGAAATACAAGGCCTCAGTTTCAGCCCCAACGGGATATGTGATTGAGAGCAAGTATCCACGCTCATTAGCTATGAGAGCTGCTGGAATTGGAGTCGGTTTCATAATGCTCTTGATTGGAGTTGGTCTTATTGCACTTGCATTAGACCTTCTTAGCCTAGGCCCAATACTACAGGGCGGTGGCCTGATTTCTGGTGGACTGTTGTCAGTCATTGGTCTAGTCTTAATGGTTAAAGGAGCTTCTCGCAAAGAAGCTAAAGAGGGTATGTAGGTTTTCCTACACTCCCTACCTTTTCTTTTTTCAAGCAAGCCTACTCAATGGAGAACTATGTTCTACAGTTTTGTACGACCCACTGAAGCTATCAAGTAGAGTGTTTCTCTCTGTCCATACGGCTAGACTGGGAGAGAGTAATGATTCAAGAACCGTCAATGAATTCTCTCTATTATCAAGTTCAAGAGGGTTTGACTCGAGTGCGGCCTTGACTCCAGCCCTGACCACCCAAGGGCCAAGTATATTGTTTTTGTTGCTTCGAGCAAAATGGAATATTGTTATGTGAGAATTCTCTTGATGTTGTACTAATTTCTCATACGCTGAGAATCTAGCATGGTCGGCAAAGACTGCTGTTTTTGGATCAGTGACTGCAACTTTCAGTCGTTCAAAGCTTGCCCCGCGTTCGAGTCCCTTCTGAGTTCTCTCAATTCTGAGATAGTCAACTCGTGGTTCACCCGGTTGAACGAGAATGGTGAAATTCTCACCAAGAAGCTCAGATGTAAACACACGATAGGAGGACGCTTTGGGCTTCTCTATTAATTCAATTAGACTTCGGTTGATATATCCATCAATCACTGCTTTATAGGCTCCACGTGTTGGAACAAGTCTTCTACCATCAATTCGACCCAAAAGACCTACCGACATTAGCCTCGCAACCTGGTCCAAAGAATAGTCATAATCAAGTAATTTCCACGCCGACTCTGATGCTGGAATATCAAGTTGAGTTATTCTCTGAGCAACTCTGCTTATTTCAGGTTCTGAAACGATTTCTATGGATTGTATTTCAACTGCTGGACTCGCGGGGAGTTGTCCTCCAAGGGGATGAAGATTCCTAGGAGGCAAGTTTACAGTTTCCACCTCGATGGCTACTGGACTCACAGAGAGAGCTATTGTCTGCAGGACCTCAATGAATTCTGAGGACTTCATAGCTCGTGCATTGATCGGGATCGTGAATCTATACAACTCTCGCCTCATTGAAAGGATGGTTTCTCTGTTCAAACCTGTCCACGATTCTGGATGGTCGAAAATTGAGAGGTATTCCTGAGCATTTGTCGCAGCTAATATTCCCACTGTCATCAACGGATATTTGATGGCTTCAACAGTCACACCGGGCGGACTGAATGCTGTCACGTATCTGCTCGTTGTTGCGTGTCCAAGTTGCATCTGTCTTGTTTGTACCTGGCCAATTGCCATACCTATACCTCCGGTTAAGGTGGACCCAAGTTAAAGAGGGAGTATATTGGCTAAGTCAATTCTCCACCATTCTGCTTCTATCAGATGTACTGCTAAAGAGGTGAGGGAGGTATCCGAAAGTAACTTTTACTTAGAAAGACATATACATCAGACGAGTAATGCGCCTTCTAATCACGATGGGAGAGACATGAACGAAACATCTGAAGTGGACAGAGATACGGAAATCCCAACCGAGTCCTTTTCAGAGGTTAAACCGATTTTGAAGAGACCGATTGATTGGATGCGAAAAAACCCTGAACCAGTTGCTCTCTTCATCGCGGCTGTAACAATTACGAGTGTTTCTTGTGCTTATTATTTCGGTGCTATGTTAAATCTTGGAAACCCCGGATTCACTCTAGATGATTCGTGGATCCATCTACAATTTGCTCGGAATATCTATGAAGGAACACCTTGGGAATACTCTCCAGGGTCTCCGAGCACAGGTTCCACAAGTCCTCTATGGTCTGTCCTCCTCTCAGTCCTCTTCTATTTCTCGTCTGATACAATAACGATTGTTTGGGGTGTCATGCTAATCTCAACGGTCTTCTTCATCGCTTGTTCATATCTGGTAGGTCACATCATTCGAACATATACCGGGAGTGTTCCTTGGGGAGTTGTAGGAATTCTCGGTTTTGTTATTATTCCGCGAAATACGTGGTTGATGTTGTCAGGAATGGAAACTCCTCTTTTCATGGTCATTCTGCTTTTTTCGATATATCTTCTCGATCGAACCGATGTCAAATCAGACCTGCTACTTGGAATTGTTGCAGGCCTTGCTTATCTATCCAGACCTGAAGGTGTTCTTGTTGCGGTTTTACTAATACCGTTACGTTTTCTAATGCTTGGATTCAAGCGACAAGTAGACAGAAAACGCATCCTGACACTTTTCCTTTCCGCAGTCTTTGCCCTACTCATTGTAGCTCCATGGATTTTACATTGTTTAAACGTGACTGGTTATCCGCTTCCTGATACATTCTATGCCAAGGTGCATACTCCCACTGAATTCGAACTGGGTGTATGGGATAATTGGTGGTTCTACTTTGTGAAGGAGATGTATTTTCTAATCTTTGGAATATCTGCTGGAGCTTTTCTGATATTGAAGGGGAAGCCATTCCCCTGGATTTTGGCAGTGGCTCTCACTATTATATACAGGCTCTCTACACCCTATGCGGCTCTAATCAATAATGCTCGCTACCTGGTCCCAATCTTCGATTTGTTTCTTATTGCTGCCATTGTTTTTGTTGCATGGCTTATTGAAACAACATTTGTGAGAGTTATGAGAATGAGGGATGTTATAGAAACACGCTACTTGTCTGCAATCATAATCACCCTAATAATTGTGGTTCCCCTGATTCCCACTTATGTCGATCAGGCTACGTATTTCACAAAATCTGTTAGAACGATTAATGACCTGCAAGTAGGTCTTGGGACTTGGCTGGCTGAGAATACTCATGAAGATGCAATCTTTGCAACTCATGATGCTGGTGCAATTCGTTATATTTCAGGCAGGAGGATGGTAGATCTAGCTGGTCTGCTCAGTCCTGATATCATTCATGGTAATATGTCGCCGACGGAAACTCTGAGCTACTTACGACAACTAGGATGCAACTATTTTGTCTATTTCGATGATCTATTCCGATACTGGACATACTACTTACGATGGAATGCATATGAGCAATTATACACAGTTCATATTCCTCCCGAAATTTATGCAAGTGCAGGTAGGGATACAATGTCTGTATACAGAATCTACTGGGAAAACACAACTTACTGAGTCAAGGCTTCTCTGACTGATGATACCAAGATCTCGTAGAGTTCTTCTGGATTTTCAACATTTGTGAATCCCCCAGTAAAATTATCACTACTTCCACCTCCCTTTCCTCCTTGTTTTTCAACTGCACTTGATATGTAGTAATTTGCATCGTTGGGAGTATGGAACGATCGAAAGATGATCTGTGATTTCCTTCCTGGAGCAAAGAGCAGCAATACTGAGGTTTCACTTGTTGAGAATTGATTTGCTAAGTTCTTGAGATTTATTGATTCAAAACCTGGAAGGTATTCGTGCCTGAAAACTACATCTCCGATTTTATCTACGTACCCACTTGTTGTGATGAGCTGACTGATTTTCTCAATCATTTGAAATCTATCTTCAATCACTGCTTTTGCTCGATCGAGGACAGCTCCTATCTGCTCCATTTCGAATGGGTACGTATGTTTACGTTGGAGAACAGTATTGTACAACTCCTTAGTCAAAGATATTGCTCTACTTCCTGTAACGAACCTAATTCTTGTGCTACCATTTGTGTATTTCACATCAACCACCTTGAAGAACCCAATCTGACCGGTACTCTCTACATGAATTCCGGAACACGCAGAGCTATCTAGATCTCCAACCTTGACAATTCTCAGTTTTTCGTGCTTTGCAGTCAGTCCCTCACGGGCTCGAATGGAAGGATCAATTTTGTCAACACCAACTATTTGACTTTGTACAGGTATATCGAGATTGATAATCCGTTGAACATCGCGCTCAGCAACAATCACATCCTCTGAGGACACATTGACATTCAAGAGTTCAATGTTAACATGCTCTCCATCAATCCACAAATCACCGATTTTGAGTTCAGGATATTTCTCTTTCAAAGTTGATACAAAGATATGCTCAGAAGTATGGTTCTTCATCATGGAGGTTCGCCACTCGATATCAATGTCGAGTTGTCCCTCACGTTCCTCTGGGATCGAACAATCAGTGAGTAGTATCACCTTTCCGGAATCAATGAGAGTGTCATGAATTGAAACCTGTAAGGTTCCTACCGTGAGAACACCTTTGTCTCCAGCTTGACCACCTCCAGCTGGTCGGATGACATTTTCTCTAAGATGAACCTGATATTGATTCTTGAGTTTCTTCACTTCTTTAATGAATACTTTGAAGGAAGTAGTGTGTGGGTCTGTCCAATAGGGAAGTTTCTCGTTCAAGACTTTTCACAAGTGTTGGAAGCAGTTCATTGTCAAAACTGTTTCCACTAGAAGATCAGAATCGGACTCCTTATCTTTACTTTCGCCGAAAGCGATATAGCGGAACCGCAGTATTCAGCATACAGAATAGAGGCATACTGATATGTTCAAGTTTTTGAAATCCGACCCCGTCAAAAAGGCAAAGAAACACATTGCGAAAGCACTGATTGAAATTGAGGATGGATATCCGGAGTATGCTAGTGTAGAGTACGAGAAGGCTGCCCGTCGTTTTCTTCAAGTAGAACAGACTGATTTTGCAGTCAAATACTTTAGAGAAGCTGCCTTTTATGCTTTAGAGAAGAATGACCACTTCAGGTGTGCTGAAATGAAGACAGCTGCTGCAGAGTGTCTTCTCCTTGAAGGTCGATACGATGAAGCTGGGGGGCTCTACTCTGAAACTTCAGACCACCTATATAGAGAGAAGAAACCAAAGGATGCCAATAGAGCTCTTGGTATCGCAATTATAGGATATCTTGCCGCTCGAAATTTTGACACTGCCACTAATATCATGCGTAAAGCTGAGAAAAGGTTGAACGAAAGTTCCTCCAAAAAAGACGCAATCTATTCACTAGCAGAGTTATGCGTGAGAATTCTCTGTGATGGTGAGGACATCAAGAAAAAAACATTCGAAGGTGTGGCTAAACGAGTAAAACCGAATGAGCAAGAGCAACCTCTCGTTGGTTTTGTTACCGAGTCAACACGTTTGGCTATTGATACTGAGGTAGCCCTTGAGTGGGCTGGAGCACCTCAGGATGAAGTGAAAGTCAAGGAAAACCTCGAACTCGAACTACGTTACAAATGTCCAGCAGAGGTGCGAATTGTTGACCATCGACTCTCCCTCTCAAATAGCGTTATTGTGACAAAAGAACCTGATTATTCACAGATTCCAATGAAAGAGGAATCGTGGTTAATTGAATTCAAACCGGTGTTAAGTGGAAGTGGAAGTATTGGTCCATTCACCGTATCGCTTGAAGGTGACAGGGTTCTTGTCAACAAACACAGTAACAAAATTGAATTCGGAATCGCACGTGCACCTTCCTTGATTGCATTAGATGTCAAACCTGAGCGGGTGTCATGCACTCTCGGTGAAGAAGCAGTACTTGAAGTAACAGTCCTTAACGAGGGAGATGGTCCTGCCGAGAACATTACGGTGCAAGCCGAGCTCTCCGATGGGCTAGAGATATCTCTTGGAAATGAAGAGAAGCTGATTAACTTCCTTGGCAGTGGAGAGAATATACGATTCCAAATCTTCGTGCGAGCTGTTGGTCAAGGTGAAGAGCTAGTAACAATGAAGGTTGTTGACGGTAGGTCCGGTCAAGAAGTTATCAAAACTTCAATGATCCGAGTAGGATGAACCCTACTTTCTCCTTTTCTTTTTCTCAATCTCTGCTCTGATGTTCAGACAGGCACTCATTACCTGTTCGATTGCTTCCTCTTCTTTGAAAGTCTTCAGCATATCATCTGCATCATCAAGATTATTCTTAGCAAGAGCTTCACTGAATGACAGAAGGGTTTCAAGCCAATCCCATCTTGTCTTGGTGATTATTTTCTTTGCTTTCGCAATCCGCTCTTTTGCCTTCTTCATCTTCTCAATGGTAGCGAAGCCCATTGCGGCAAGAGAAAGATTGATCACAGCCCTCTCTGCATTTCCATCTTCAATAGCATTGTCAGCGGCTTTGTCATACAGTTTCCCCATATTGTCAGCGCAGGTCAAAAAGTACTCAGTGTTCCCGGTCTTATGACACGAATATGCCGCCCAAAGATATGCTTGTGCTGCGGTTTCGGTCATTTTTTCATCCAATAAAAGAGAATGCTTGGCAGCGTTCTCATAGAGAGTTAAGGCCGTCGAGAAGTCACTCACCTGTCTGTACTGAGTTGCAGCTTCCATGTATGCTGTGGCAGCAGATTTGTGATCGTCTTTTCCAACGCTCTCCTCTGCGTGCATGTGATAATACTCAGCAGCTTTCTTGGTCATCTCCAATACTCTATCAAGATAACAACTTGCAGCATTCTTGAATTGGTTGGCTGCTTGATAGTAGTTCTCAGCTTCGAGGAACTCTTCTGCTATGCTTTCCCACTGTGTGCATTCGTCATCCATTGTTATCTCGACCTAGCTGGATAAGGCTCATACAGAACCTTCTCTCGGCCTATATGGGGTGTATCTAGGGTGATTGTGCTCCACAAATATGTTACTCTGATGTAGAGATTGCGAATTATCGAATGGTAGTTATCATGATGCCCTTCATATAGAGTAATGAATGCTTACTGCACCACCAATATGTTTCCTCCAGTAACTGAAGTCTGCTATTTTTCGTTTGTCAATGCCTTCAGAGCCAGATTCTTTGCTGAGTCATGGATTTCATCAAGTTTCTGAGCTTGTTCCTTCAATTGTTGGAACAGATCAATTCTGCTTAGAATCGTTCTTTCCATTATTGATGCAATTGCCTCTGACCGGCTTCTGAAAATTTCCAGCTTTACTAATGCATCCAGAATCTCGATAAACGATCCACTAAGCCTTGTCATAACTGAGAAATCACGGGTTTCAGAACCAATATCATAATCCGAGAAATCGCGTAGTAGCCTATCCCGTAGACTTTTCACATCACCGGAGACCTTCGATTTCATTTTCTTTTCCTTCATTCAAGGTGACTCCGAAGAATGTATGTACATACTATGCAAACAATAGTAATAGTACTTCCGAAAGTGAATATAAACACAGAAATGCAATTCAATTACATTATGAATCCAATGACCGTGTAATTTTTATATGGAACATGTAATCTGTAATATAGCTTGTATTCGATGTGTGGGTATCGAAGGGAGGAAGAGTGTGATGAGGCAGATGCGAAAGCTGGCCCTGCTCGTCACTTGTCCGAATCAAAAAGCTAAAACAGTCGGGAGCTTCTGTTCCCGACTACCTTCTTCTTACTTGAGCTCTTCCAAAATCTCCTTTGCTCGTTCAACCTTGACGTTCTTCTCTTTTACTAGACGCTCTGCTACTGTATCTACTTGTTCTCCACGAGCGCCTGCAGTAGCAGCAACATTTCGAGCATGCAGAGCCATGTGACCCTTCTGGATACCTTCAGATGCCAACGCTCTGAGAGCGGCTAAGTTCTGAGCAAGCCCCACACTAGCTATGACGTGGCCAAGCTCAGTTGCAGTCTCTACTCCAAGAATCTTCACGCATACCCTAGCTACTGGATGAACTTTTGTGGCTCCACCAACAAGACCAACTGCCATTGGGATTTCAATACTTCCAGCAAGATGACCTTCAGGTGTCTTCTCGTATTTTGTCAGAGGGCTGTAACCCCCAACTGAAGCATAGCTATGAGCACCAGCTTCTATTGCCCTAAAGTCGTTACCAGTCGCGATGATAACTGCATCAATGCCATTCATGATTCCCTTGTTGTGAGTGGCACATCTGTATGGATCTGCTTCAGCAAATGCCCATGCTGCAATTATGTCATTAACAACTTCTTCTCCTCCAAGTTCCTTCTTGTCAAAGACAGCACGAACTCGGACCAGTCTAAATTCAGCAAGGTTTGATAGGATTCTCAGTATGACCCGTCCGCCAGTGATCTTCTCAATTCTTGGTGCCAAGGCCTCCGCCATTGTATTCACAGCATTTGCTCCCATGGCGTCTCGTGTATCTACAATAAGCTCTGTGATTAACATGATACCTACTTTTGTATCAATTATCCGTACTCGAATGTCCTTAGCTCCTCCACCGAAGCGAACCAAGATTGGGTCCTGCTCGTTAGCAAATGCGAGAAGTTCATCTTTCTTTTCCATGATTTTACTTTTTGCTACCTCGGGCTGTGGAACATCAACAACTTGGATTTGTGCAATCATGTTTGGTCCAGTGTCTGTTGCAGAGAAACCTCCATGACCTCTTGCCATCCTCGCAGCATTACTTGCGGCGGCGACAACTGATGGTTCTTCGATTGCCATTGGAATGAGGTAGTCCTTCCCGTCGATAAAGAAGTTTGTCGCTATACCCAATGGTAGAGTCATAGCTCCAACAACATTCTCAATCATATGGTCAAGTACTCCCATGTCTACTTGCCCTGGATCCACAAGTGGTCCAAGGTCATCTTCTCCCAATCCAGTGATTTCTTTCAGCTTCTTTACACGGTCTTCCCGTGAAAGCTTGTAAAAACCAGAAACTCTAGAGTCCTTTACCAAGTCAAGACCTCCCGCACTTATTTTCATATATCTGTAATAAGAGTGCTGTTGTGTCTGACAATTAGCTGACCATATGGTTTAAGACTTGGACTCCCTCCACTATCCCTAGACATTCTCGAAGTCACTTTCAACATTCCTTCATCTACGAATGTACCTTGTTTGATAGTAAACAATATACACCGGATGTTAAGCAGCATATACAGGATTGATTTCTGTGTTATAGTCGTCTTGACCGCGAAATTGCCCGGCAGGTGGCATCAAAGACAGTCCGGTTTTGTGAGGAACACCGAGTAAGAAAATTGTTCTTCGAGGACCTGAGGAGCTTTCAGGGACATGCAGGGTTTAGGGACCTGTCGTACAACCTGAGTTCCAACTTGTGGGGAAAAATTATAAACACTGTCCGATACATGAGAGAGTCGCTCGGACACTCGAAATACAGTGTGTGGACAGTGAACCCCAGATACACCTCTCAAATCTGTCATGCGTGTGGGGAGAGAGGAGTCCGAGTTGCGGATGAAGCCTCCACCACGGAAAGGAAAGGTGGAGAATTCTTCTACTGTGGGAGGTGTGATGAGCACTTCCATGCTGACATCAACGCAGCAAGAAATATAATCCATGTTCAAGACTCCAATGTCGGTCTTGGAGGGACAAAGGACATATGTCCAAGTTTGTCCAAATAAAAATGAACGATGCAGAGTAGTTGAGCACAATGAGTTCGGAGCGAGATTTCAGTGATATTATCACAGGCCTAGCTAAGAAACGTGGATTCTTTTGGGGTCCCTCGCCTGAGATATACGGCGGAAGCTCTGGATTCTATGACCTGGGACCTCTGGGAAAGTTGCTCAAGAACAAGCTAGAAAACCAGATACGTTCAGCCTTTGTTCGTGCGAATTTCTGGGAGGTCGAATGTCCGACTGTGAGTCCAGCACAAGTCTGGAAGGCATCGGGACATCTAGATGGTTTCATCGATCCTGTCACTCAGTGCACAAAGTGTGACCAAGTTTATCGCGCTGATAATCTGATTGAAGAAAAAGCACCCGACACAAACATCGCAGGTCAGTCGGTCGAAGAACTAAGTGAAACAATCGCCAAGATCGGTCTTGTTTGTCCATCATGTAAGGGGGTTCTAGGACCAGTCGAGACCTACAATCTTATGATGCGAACTCGTCTGGGTTTGGACCAAGAGGCATACTTGAGACCTGAAACCGCAACTAGTACCTATCTACTTTTCCGACGTTTGCTTACGTTTTTCAGAGACAAGCTTCCCGCATCAGTCTTTCAAATTGGCAAGGCGTATAGAAATGAAATCTCTCCCCGACAAGGTATGTTACGCCTCAGAGAGTTCACACAGACAGAAGGACAGATATTCCTTCTCGAGAAGGATGAAATGGAGTGGCCTCAATTCGTTGACATCAAAGATGAGAAGCTTCCACTTGTCACTTATCAAGCTCAAGAGAAGGATAATTACAAACCAGTTTTGACCAAGATGTCTGAAGCGATTAAGAAAGGCTTCTTTCAAAAACCAGCTTATGCATGGTGTGTGTATCTAGGCTACGACATATTCCGTAAGATGGGTTTTACAGAGGATAAGATGCGCTTACGACAACATCTGCACACCGAGCGAGCCCACTATGCAGCAGATGCTTGGGATATAGAGATCCACACAGACAGCTTTGGTTGGGTCGAGTGTTGTGGTGTTCATGATCGAGGGAACTACGATCTCACACGCCATCAAGAGTTCTCCAAGGAGAAGCTCCATGTGAAGGTAGACAAGAAACCTGTCGTTCCAGAAGTGCTTGAAATTGCCTTTGGAATTGAGAGACCCTTGTTCTGTCTGATTGATAATTCATTCAGACCTAAGACTAAAGAACGTGACACTGACTGGCTTCAATTTCCACCTGAGGTTTCTCCTCTCCAGGTTGCAGTTTTTCCTCTAATGGGTAAGCCTGAACTTCAAGGTCCTGCGCGGGAGATATTTGACGAAATCATGGATTCAGGTTTTGTTGCTCAGTTTGATATCGGTGGGTCTATTGGCAAGAGATATCGACGTCAAGATGAAGTTGGTACACCCTTTTGCATCACCATTGATTACACAACTTTGGAAGATGGAACAGTTACAGTTAGAGACCGTGATTCAATGGAACAAGTTCGGATTCATAAAGACCAGCTTGTGGATACTATAGAAGGATTGCTCCTTAATAGCATCAAGTTCGAATCTCTGAAGTAATTCTCTTCTTTGATGGGAAAGAGAGATAAGGTCGGCAACATATCTGAGCTAGAGAGAGCGTGCCTGATGACCGATACGGATGAACGTGTTGAAGTAAAGAGCATTCTTGTGGCAGTGGACGGTTCTGAACACTCTTTGAAAGCAGTACGTTATGCATGTGCAATGGGTCCCCCATTAGGTGCAGAAGTAGTGTTACTTCATGTCGTTCCTATGCTGGTGTCAGCGACACCCTATCAAGACACAGTTTCTGACCAGCCATTCCTATCACTGCAAAAGGTTGGTGAGGATTTCCTTTCTCGTGCAAAGATAATGGCTCGAAATTTGGACTGTGAAGCAATTGACCTTCTCACTCATGGAGACCCAGCAGCAAAGATAATCGATATTGCCAAAGAACGAAGTGTGGACATCATAATCTTGGGTTCCCGGGGTCTCAGCGGCATAAAACGTCTGTTCGTCGGGTCCATCAGTGATAAGGTAGCTAGTCATGCTCATTGCCCAGTAATGATTGTGCGGTAGAAGCTATGGCAAATTCTGAATCACTCGGAATCTCAGTTGACATTGGAACAACAAACATAACGCTCCATCTCATTAACATTGAGAGTTCTCATATACTTAGAGAGCTGGTTATTCCTAATCCTCAGCGAGAATTTGGTGAAGAGATTGTATCTCGAATGGATTTTACCAGAAACCGAGAGAATGCTCTCAAACTTACATCCTCTGTTCGTCAGGCAATCAGCAAGGCGATTCGAAAAATGCTTGATGATGGAAATTGGACTACGAGCTCAGTTGAATCAGTTGTCATTGTCGGAAACACGACCATGCACCATCTTTTCTTCGATCTGCAAACTGATTCACTCTTGAGGCCCCCATATGAAGCTGAACACAAAGACCAAATCCTGATTCTCGCATCAGATGTGGATTTGCCTTTTGCTTCTGAAACTAATTGCTATTCTCCTCCGATAATCGAATCGTATGTTGGCACTGATGCGATTGCTATGATGATTGCCAGTGGTTTTCATGATTCTGAACGCAACTTGGCTTCAATCGATGTGGGTACGAATACTGAAATTGCAATCATGACGAAGGGAAAAATATGGGTTGCATCTGCAGCATCAGGTCCTGCATTTGAAGGTATGTCAATTCAGTGTGGAATACCCGGAGATTCTGGAGCCATTCATTCAGTGAAAATAGATGGGCCTGATTTGCAGCCGCAGAATGAAGTGATTGGTGGTGGAAAACCAAGTGGCATTTGCGGAACTGGAATAGTTTCTGCGATTGCCAGCATGCTTGACACTGGAATCCTTCATCCGAGAGGTTCTTTCAACCGAAGCATTTCCTCACCTTGGTTAGTTTTGGACTCCCCGATTGTACATTACGTCTTAACCATGGCTCATGAATCCTCCACTGGTTCAAGTATAGTCATTACTCAACCAGATGTCCGTATGTTACAACAATCAAAAGCCGCAATCCGTGCCGCATTCGAACTCCTTCTTGAACAGGCTAACCTGATATCTGATGATATCCACCAATTGAACCTTACTGGAGTTTTTGGTTCTGGATTATCTTTCGATGCTGCCGTGAAGATTGGTCTATTCCCTGTCCTGTCCTCAACTGAAGTACGACAAATATCTGGAGGTGCAATTCAAGGTGCAGACCTGCTACACAGAGAAGAATACCAACAAAACGCAGAACGTATCGCGTCTGAAGCGACACACATCAACCTGACTGATAATCCTGACTTCCAGGCAAAGTTTACTCAATTCATAGCGTTTCCTAGTGAATGAGCTCATCCGCGTGAAATGTTTCCCCACGTCTGCTTCTTGAAGAAGACAATGGTCTACCATCTGACGTCCGTACTCTCGGAATTATAATGATGTGGAACCTTCGAAGGCCATTTTCAATCCGCATCTGATTGATGTCAAATGCATTCTGCACAACACCAATCTCATCAGACACAATGAGTGCTTCAAGATTCTCCATCTTGTCCGCACCCCCCTCCCTTGTTTCAATCGGGAAGATACTTGACCTCTCAATCTCGAATTCAGATTGTATGAACTTCTCCAACTCTGCATAACGTTCGTCAAATGGTTGGATGAGCTTTTTGTCGCTCTTGTAGGCTAGCATTTGGTCAGTTGTGAGTCCAATCGCTACACACTTACTCAGTCTGAAAGCAGTGCGGATGATGTGCTTGTGTCCTTCGTGTAGATGGTCAAATGTACCAGCAAATACTACCTTGTTGTATTGCCAGTTATTTGATTCCAGCAACTACACACTCCTAGACTCGATAATCCCTGCTTCTGTGAGATCCTTTACGATCTTGAGCATCAATCTTGAATCTATCTCTTTGAACTGGAAACAGATCATGTCCCAGATGCCATCAAGAGAAGTCCAATCCTTTGACATGTTTAACATCTCGTCAATGGAAGCGAAAATCTCCTCATGCTCTTTACTCATCTTACGGTAATCCGAAGCCTTGTCATCAAGTTTGGTCATCATGAAATCCGGACTCATTGCATGGTCATGAATTCGTTTGACCTCAACTTTGAAGCTCTCCGCATCTAGAACAATCTGGTCCTCTTGCATCGCTTGAAGACCAACCTCTGCACAAGCTCCTTCGTATGCTTTTCTCGCTACAACCATCTCTGTTGTGTATACCATTTGAAGACTTGTCTTCAGAGCTTGTCTGAGTGCATCTTGCTCTGTAATGAGCGACCATTCTTCTGCAGCGACATCAAGGGTTTCCTGGCCAAGTTCATGAGCAAGACCAAGCCAACGTAACACTCGTGGATAGATCTTCTCAGGGTTTCCAAGACATCTTGAGAGTTCGGTGACTCCACGAAGACTCACTTTCAGCATAAGTTCAACAAACTCATTTCTGCTTTCAGTGAGGATGGTTTCCTCATAGACCTGCTTGGGAAGAACTAAGGATAGTGCTGAGAGTGCACCTATTCGAGATGCATAAACCATCTGTCTTGTGTCTAGTTTGTCGACTGTGTCAGTTGATGTATGATAGAATCTGTCTGGAGACTGGTTCAACATTACCGCTGGTATTCCTACAGTATTGTCAGTCAACATGAAGTGATCACTACCTGCTGAATATTGGCGATAATCAAACGGTAAAGGAGCAACGTTTCCGCCGTCCAATCTGTCATCCTTGCGTTTAGCCTCACGCTGCAACCAGTATCTGACAACATTGTTCAGAGTGCTAGGTAATGAGAAAGGTGTTCTGTACAGATTCAGTACAGATCCTGACTTGGTGGGATCTGCACCAACCATGTCCAAATTTATCATTGCTTTGCAGCGTTTCAGTAACTCAGAGTGGTTGTGGATGAACTGAATTGTTCCTGACCATTCAGGTATCCATAGGAATCTAATAGAATAGACCGGTTTGGGTATCTTCTCTTCCTTGAGTAGTTGTGAGAGAGTTCTCAGAATCTCCATTAGTGCAGCGCTACCTGACGCATTGTCATTAGCACCGGGATGTGGATGACACAGGTGTGCTGCAAGCCAGACTTCTTTCGACTTGTCCTCCCCGGATATCAGAGCTGAGAGAACTTGAAGCTTACCAGTGGACAACTTAGCTTCAACTTTGGCTTTGACTCGAACAGTCTTACCCTCCTCCAGCCATTGTTTCAACTTGATACCATCGCCCTGTTTGAGAGCAAATCCGAACTTTGTCTTATCTTTCTCGTCAACGCTTGGCCAGATTGCGTCGTATCTTCTTAATTCAGCAAGCTCATCGATTCCAGCTGGAGGTACAAAGGTCAGGACACCCGCAGCTTCATGCTGAATGCATGCAACACGATGAGCAAGACGTGCAAGGCTCTCTGTAAGTACTATCTTCCCCTTCACATCTTTGCCTTCATAATCTGAATCATTCAGACCTTTTCCTACATATACAACATCTGACTCAATCTCAGTTGACGTAGAATGAGCAACTAGGGAGATTGGTTCAGCACCGAAATCTGCAAGGATTTTTCCTTCAGGCTCGATCAACTCAAGTTTTCCCGCTTTTCCCTCCCAGCTCAGTGGATTCTGCCAGGTGCCGATTGATATCTTGCCATCTGTCGGATACTCAAATACTTCTACTTTCGCGTCTGAAACAGACTGGACTGCAGATTTGACATACTCTATAGCTTCTTGAAAACCCGGACTTCCCTGGATTCTATGAAACGCCGAAATCGACGAAGCATAATCTTTAGCACGGATTCCAGATATTGTGTCTGCAACCGCTTTGATGATTTCATCTGGTAGCATTTTATCCTCTCGCACTTGAAAAAACGGGTGATTTTCTAGCATAAGTAGTCTACGCCTCGTGCGAAAATGGCATTCTTTAAGAAAAAGCGGAGACCGGAGGTGGATTGCAGCCTTCGGTCGCTATGTGGAAGCGTGTATCTAAGTAGTTTTATGGATCAGTAGATTCTGCAGGAATTGGACTGGCTGGTGGTCGAGCGCCAAGCTCTGTATCAAGAAGGAGTAATGCAGGAATCGAGTCCGCAATCAACTTGAGTTTGTCCCGGATTCCCATCGTTGTAGCCTCTTCTTCAGTCTGTTCGTTGTAAAACCAGTTCAGCATTGATTGTGTGGATCTATCACCCAATCTATCAGCGATGTCTCCAATTTTGTAGATTCTCCCTGTGACAATAGTTTCGTGATGGTATGCGTCTGCAAAGACCTCGTGGGCAGATTCCCAATCTGTCTTTGGAGCAGCGATCTGTTTCATCACAACTCTTGCTCCACGCTCAGTGAGATGTCTGTAGAATCTCATTGCGTGAGCGAACTCTTCCTGGTATTGTACCTCCATCCAATGAGCCATACCGTTGAGGTTTTGCTCTTCAAACCAGGTCCCCATTGAAAGATAGATGAAAGCACTATATAATTCAAAATTCAGTTGATTGTTAATTGCGTCAACTAGCTCCTTGCTTATCTCCATGATTAATGCACCCCAACTTATGAGTTGAATTTCTCATCTCTCAGTTGAACTAACTTCACGATAGCTAATTGTTTCTTTAAACTTTGTTGTACCGCCCTCTAGTTTGTCTTACGAACCTTTTTCTGAAAGAAAACGATTTATGGGCTCTGTATATCGCTCGGAGTGTACAATAGATGGCGCTACAAGATCTCACGCTAATTACGTTAATGTTTGAGTTTGTTCCACCTTTGGTGGTTTCACTTGTCTATCTCATCTTCTTTGGTAAGAGGAAGAGCAAGTTCATTGAAGCATTCATCGCTTTGATGTACTTGAAGACTATTTCATTCTTCGTTCTCAACATAGCAATATCAGGAGTTGGTGTTGGAGGAAGTTTCGATTCAAGTGTCAATACACCGATTCTTTCATGGCTTCTTCTCACGGACATGCTTTTCCAATTCGTCACATCATTACAGGAATACATGATTTGGGTGATGGTTTCGTTCTTTGCTGTACTCTTTGGTATGATTGTACTAGCAGTTAAACTGGCTCTTCAAGATCCTTTGAAAATGAGGTTCGGCAATCTCATTCGAAGGATTACTCAACGTCAACCGGAGAGCGATGGTTACACTGGATTTCGAGATCGCGTTGCCAATATCACATTCGAGGGTGTTGAACCCCAGCCAATGAATCCTGAAGTTCAGGCCCGCGCATGGAGAGATGGCTGGAAAGACTACCTCATAATCGGATTGGCAACACTAGTTCCTTCAATTTCTATTTACGTAGGTAGTCTACCATCATTCATTGTCCTCAAGACTGACCCTGGATCTTACATCCCGCCTGACATCTATTTGCTGAACGTTCTCATCTTTGTGATCTGGATCTATCGCTTTGGGTATCCAGCATCTAACAGGATAGCTAAGGGTGCTGGTCTCCGTCTTGGGAACCGAGATATCGGTGGCGAGATGATGCGCGGAGTTCTAGGTTGGTTCTTCAGACTTAATATTCTCTTAACAGTAGGTTTCCTGGGTCTACAGACCTTTCAGGCAATCAACTCAGGTGTCGCAAACATTGCAAGCATCATGATTGAATACTACACTCTAGGTCTGATTTATGCTGTTCCCCCAATCATTTTTGCGATACTGATTTTGCCATTGGTAGAGGACTTTGCAGTTGTACTCTACAAGAAACTATTCGATTCCCTCACTCAAGCCAAATCGAAAGTGTCCGGACTGAGTATAGGTGGAGCAGTCAAGAACCTTGGGGCAAGTGTTGGTACTGGTTTAGTTGTTACAGGTGCGTTCATTGCAGCGGTCTTTGCTACGACAATGAATTATGCCATCGAACACGGTTTATTCAGATTCTTCCCTGGGGAAGTTGATAATGAGTTCATTCAAAATGCGTTACTCAATCCCATAAACAACATTGAGATGATGGGTGAGACAATCTGGTTGCTGATGATACTCGCGATACCATTCGCTATGATTATCGTACTTGGGATAATCGGTCACAATGTGAGAAAACGGTCTAAAGGCGGAATTGAATCATTCGCTCTATTCTCAGGTGTGACGCTCTCAGTGGCTACATACTTCCTTCTTCCAGATTTGGACTATATCGTTGGTGTCCTACTGACTCCTGCAACATACGCCGGAGAGGTCTTTACCAGACTTAGACCTGTTCTGGCTCTACCCACTGCTGACCAACAACTATATCGTTTGGCCTCACAATTCATCATCAATCTTCCAATCTTCGTGTTCTCCACACTCTTTATCATGTACTTCTTCAAATACAGAGAGAGTTGGAGTGAGACCATCGGTGAGATCTCAGGACCTCTATTGAATGTCAAGAAACGTGACATAAAACAATCAGCGTTGATGTTCTTCGGAGGACTTGTGATAGCGATTCTTGGGATTTGGGGATTCTCGATTGCATTCAACAATCCGGGTTATTTCCAAGATCTGTTGATTGGTCTGTTAGAAAAGATTGGCAGTCCAGATGGTCTAGAAGGAGTCCTTCCGCCCCCCGTAGACTTCCTATCTAGAGCGCAACCACTAGGTTGGTTTGTTGTATTTGCAGAGCATAACATGGTCCGAATTCTGCTGATGATGGTGATGGGTCCAATATTCTGGTCAGCAGCACTCTGGTTTACAGGAGTGAAAAAGACGAATTCTGAGCAACAGATTGGTAACTGGAGTATAGCATCCCTGTTTGTTGGCGGTGCAATAACATATGTATGGACTGCATACGACGCGTCACTTTCTCTTTACAATCCTGCGGATCCGGTTTGGGGCTTTGCTGCACAATTGGGTCTCAGAGCACTAGTTGTCTTTGGTGCGTTGTTCTTGATATTTGCGCTAGTTGCTTTAGTCAAAAGACGAGGTGGAAAAGGAATAGGGGTATGGTGGTTCCCACTCTTCATCACTCTATTTGCTGCAGAGTATTTCATCTATGATGACCAATTCACAGTGATTGCACTGCTTATCCTTCCACTCGTCCTTGCAGGAGGGTATAGGCTGTTCTATGGAGGACGCAACCGAGATGAAGACTTCTTGATCACCTACATTAAATTCAGCCTTATGTCGATAGCGATAGCAGAAGTTCTTTCTACCGCCCTCACACTAGGAGGAATTGCTATCATCGAATTCTCTTGGGGTATCGGTGTGCTGGAATTCCTGTCTAGGATTGTTCCTCATGCTATTATAGAAATCCCGACATTCTTAGTTGCAGCAGCAGCATCATTCAGGATAGCAAAGGATCTCTGGCCCACCATTGAGAGTGAGGACTGGGAATCAGTTCCCTCAAAAACCAGGGCTCTTCTCGGTGATGAGCGTACTTGGAGGACATATGTGTTGATCGCCTTCTTCCTAGTAATAGCCGCATTGATTGAGGCATTCGTCACACCTATTGTCTTCTGGCTTGTCCTAGGGTTATAGGACTCAAAGAGGAGCGGTTTCTAATCGCTCCATCTTCTCTTTTTTTCATATCCAATTCAATCGACGTAGGCTTATATTGTAAATCCTATAGAATTTATGAAAGCGCCGCTGTTAGTGGTATTACTGAATATGATATCTCGAAGCAATCTTATTTGGTACAACTTTGGTATAGCGCATTTCAGTACCATTTGATGCAGCTGCGGTCGCCAATCTATCAAGATTCACTTGAGGTGTACACGACGAAGCTCATTACTAAATCACTCACGCTGGTTGCACTTTTTCTGTTTTCAGTTTCATTATTCATGACTCCTCCGGCAATCACAATCACAACCGAGAGGTCTTCACCAGACGCAAATTCTGTTTCATATAGACAAGTAGGAATTCCTGCAGATTATCCTACTGATTTTACTCGCGTCGAATGGGATCAACAGACTGTCAACGAAGTGAGAAATCATACTTGGGAATCATCCAACTATCGGTTTGGACCTACCATCAACTGGCATACAAGGAATACAACAGGTTCACTCATTCCTTGGAACCAGACAATCGGTTTGGGTGACTGGGTTAACTTCTGGATTGAAGTACCAAAGACTGCAATATCTGGTCAAGTTCCTTTTGGATTGATGATACAGGGTTCATACTTCAATATGTCTGATATTGGACCAGAAGGTGAGATGCGCCAAGAAGGTATGGGACAGCTCTTCTGGATGGCATTTTATGACATTCCTCAGAATAAATGGCATTTCTACAGCACCCAAAATGCCACACCTTTAGAGGGTCCACCAGAATCACTACCTGCAAACTATACACTAGAAGATGTCTTCGGTCCACCAGTTCAGCCATTCGGTGAGATGAATGTCACAGCTAACAGATTCATCAATGGCTCAGAATCATACTGGGGACGAATTCAATTAAGATTCAACATCTCAACTACTCCTGGGTTCTACCTGATGAGCTGTGGACTCCTAGATGAGCATTTGAACACAATCGCTCAAAGTATGTTTGAAGATCTAAAAAGTGGACGAATGATAGGAGTCACCTTCGATGAACTTGTCAATCAAGCTGTTGGAGGGTATTATGATTGGGTCCGAGTTTCTGATGATGGCCGCACACTATATTCTGCCACAAGGGGCGTGGACTTCAACATGACTGCTACTATCAAGAATGGTACACTCATGGACAATGCTACAATTCTCATTGACTTGCCTAATCAGATTCGCACCCAGAATTGGGTGATGGGTCCTTACACGGTTACGTCACTTCGTATCGGTGCTTGGCAATACAATATAGCTTCACGTACATACTTCTGGAATGCCACAAAGACTGTGAAATGGTCCGAACCTAAATTTGGTTTCCATTGGGAAGATGGTTACTCGTATATTGACACTGGAAGAGAGTATGTCTATTACGATGGTTGGGGTGACAATTACTGGACTGAAATGGCATGGGGGAGTCTTGCAGTAATTTACGATATCAACACGAATACATTCGATTACAAATTAGGTTTCTGGTATCGAAACAGCACATTGGTAGATGATGGGTATGGACCCCGATGGGTGGAAATAAACTGGATTGAATACGAACCCTGGCCTAGTGATGGAAGTCTTCCACTTCCTTACATTCTCAATGAAACCCTAAGTGGGGTATCTTGGAAAGATAGCGCTCTTGTGTTAAACTTCCGTGGTCATATTAGTACTGATATGCTTCCAACCGGAACAGAGGGCGGATGGCCAATTCATATTGATGAGAGCTTCTTTGATGTGAATGGCATGAAACTCACTCCTCAGGCACACCTACCAATATCTTCTCCAGAAGCAACAGCAGAATATGAACAACTAAGAACACTAGCAATAGAAACACCTGTTTCAATTGTAACTCTGACTCATAGTGGAGAACCATACATGCCAAGCTGGATGTTTCAAACTGATATCGGTGAAACATTTACAGTGAGTTCTTGGCTTCAGGGTGGTGATCAATACGTCGATGACATAGACGGTGTAGGCTTCTTCCTTAGTGCTTATGAGGATGATTGGGGTTTTGACAATGGCACTGAATGGCACCAGAGGTCTGAGGTTGAGATTCAAGTTCGTGTCAGTCCCACTGGAGCTGTCGAATATAACGTCTACAACAAGACTGTCCGAACTCAATGGGGAGAGGGTGAACATTACGAGTGGATAATGGTTGAAGTCATGCCAGGTCGGTGGGAGCCACAGTGGCAACTCGTTAATACAGGGTTCTGGGAAGAATTAACCTGGGATTTTGTTCTTGGAAACTGGTCGCATGATTGGATTCCTATGAACACCATCCAGACTAAGATGCCCGTAAACTATGTCTTCGTAAATAACATAGGGATGGAAACTCTCGGAAACGACTTGAAGGTGTGGTTTGATGTCACTCCCACAGGACAAATGCCTCAGATGGAATGGCAATGGGACTTCTTCTATGGTAACCTCACTTGGGTTATAGATTATGAATCCGGTTGGGGTGAGCATACAGTACTAGGATGGACCGAAGACACTGTCTACAGTTACTACAATGGCACTAAACTTTACATGGAGCAACCAAAGAAATCTGAGGTCTTCAGAAATAACCAGACTCTCGAGCTCTATGAGAGACAGAAGTTATCATACATTAACATCGGAGGCGAGATAATTCCTCTGAAGAATTATGTCTTCAGCGATATCGATGCAACTCGCGAACAAGTCCTACTGGAAAAATACAACTCGGAAACTGGAGAGTTTGACTACTTCATCAAATTCTATAATGACACAGAATACCAGGTCTATCAGGGGAGTACTGCTGCAATATTCAATATCTCATTGATGAGCGGTTCGTGGTTCTTGGCTTTTGGCGATAACCCAGAACATATCGGATATTTAAATTACTACTCTATGATGGCAGTTAATGGCACCTGGATTGTGGAGCCTTGGCCCTTCTGGAACATGTATATGTCAGATTTTGTTGAAATGGTAGATGTGTCTATGGTTCCATATACCATGGTCACATATGCCAATGGAACAATCCCACTATACATGATTGGCTGGCCTGATTATATCGGACCGGATCACTACGTGATGTATCTCAATGGTACACACGAACCTGTAGAGTTCTTCTGGAACGAGATGTGGGGTTATCACTACTGGAATGATACCGATACAAGCTTGTACATGTTCCAGTGGCCATCGGAACTGATGACTGGAGTGTATAACTCAAATACATTCTTCATCCCGTACTACATGACAAGTCCATTTGTCTACATCACAGTTAGCGGGACTGACTATCAAATTCCAGCTCCTGGTGTTCCTATCTGGAGTCCGTATGACTTAAACTCGATTGATCAGATGGGCTTTGCTTTAGAGTTCGCCATCGTCGATGGTCAGAAGTATCTCGCTAAGATATTGCCACAACAAGAGTTTGAACCATCGTTTGGTGGATATTGGTACGATGTCTACGAGATCAATGTGACAGGAACATTGTATAACCTTACTGACTGGAGTCCCAATCCAGCTGCCAGGTTCAACTATTACCAAGGTGATTACTGGCAAAATCTTCCATGGACCACGATTGCCAATGGTAGCTTCTGGATACCTAATGTCGTTCAAGAGGACTGGACAGTTGCTTATGGCAATAGGAACGCTACTACGTATGAATTTGTAACTAATGGTTGGCTGGATCTTAATACAGGATTCTACACGGGCCAGTATTGGGACAGCCAAATCTATGAGTGGAATTCGACTGGTGGCTATGACTATGTGATGACCATGGGCGGCGAGGAGATGTTTTACAATTCAACCTGGCGAGCTACATTCATGAACATAACCCTAACTAATGGAACATTCTTCTATTCAAGAATGGATCATCCGGAAGTAGAACCTACAGATCCCTCTTCTTGGGAAATTAACAGGTACTTTATGGTCGACATATACGGTAACTATCAACGATGGTTAGGATGGATGGACTATACTACTGAACTCATAGTGATTGACAACGTAACAGGTGACGAGTGGAGCGGAAGCTTTTGGTTTGAAAGCGTATCCAACCCTGTATTCAGTTACGATATGGAGTATTGGGAGTGGGATGGCTTACAATGGCGGAACTACACTCGGGCGGAAGACAACATTGTACCAAAAACCTATTGGTTCCTTCAAGCAACGAATGGAACGCAGTATGAGGTCATCCACCTGGGTTACACACCTGAGAGCTACAGGTACAACTTCCCTTCGTGGACTTTCAATGTCACCACTATGGCATATCATGCAAAGGGTGCCCCAGAGATGATCTACAAGGCCTTCAGAACTGAGGGGTACTCCAAGAAGTTGGACTATGTACCACTTCCAGTCACAGTCCTGAGACAGCAAGGAGCACTTGTGGTCGGCTCACCAGATTTCGGTATGTGGGAACATGACATATGGACTATCGATCCATTAACTGGTGCGCTGGACCTTGACGGAAACCTGGACACTACGATTGACCAGTTCTATGTCATGGAACAACACAGCAGTTCTGACTACTTCAACGTGACTCAAGAATATCTGGATGTTCGAATCCTTTGGGAACCTGACAATTCCACTTGGAATGACGAGTTCAATCTTCATTCCTTCACGGGAATGGTCACCTTCAACTGGACTTATGATTGGTCTGAGAACTATATCTGGACCAAGGCTAGTACCGGTGAGTCTCTGAGCTTGGTAGAAATGACTGCTATCCGGAATCTACTGTTTATACCATCTGGTGATCCCGCACCTGGATATTGGGATCTAGCTTGGATGACTGAGAACTTCACTCTAGCTGACCTAACAGCGAAAGCTGCTATAGAAGGATGGGATTGGATAGAAGGAAGCCAAGAATGGTCGTGGTTGTGGTGGGAGCTTGATGAACAGTACAGCACTGAGGTGAGTAATGGCACTCATTCAGATCTGATGGACATCAATCTCGCATACCAGTACGCAGGCATGTTTGCATGGAACGACACAAACTCTGACAACTTTATGGACATCTCATCAACTGCCCTTGGTAATTCAGAGATCACACATTACTGGATGCCAATCAATGTAGAGTCTGTCAACTTCACCACTCCAGGTAAGGCTTGGGGTAACTTCAATGCCACTGATATGGAATATCGTGCAGTGAACGAGACAATAGACTTTGGAGTCACATTCAACAATGTGACTGGTGAGGTCTATCCATTTGGACTCCGGTCTTACTTCGATTGGTATGAAGGTCAGTACACAGGTTCTGACTTTGTAGACTTTGATGAGCGACCCACTGAGTGTCTGACTGAAGAGTTCTCAATCGATGTGCACTTCACTGGTGAAGTCAACGCAACTGGTTCCAACATTGCTGAGGTCAAATTCGACATCACAGTTGGAGACTGGGAAATGTTCACACCTGGAGGAACTGATGTTCTTGAAGGTAGAAGTCTTGCTGTTGCATTCTACAGCGATCTTAACATCATGACAAGTGGTGGAATGACCGCCAATGCAACGTATATTGATGACGATGGGCAGACTGTGACAAATGACCAAGCCTCAGCATCTGCTAACTTCACAATGGCTAGTGGTCTGAGTGATGTTGCTTTGATGAGCTTGGGCGGAGCTCCTTACACATGGTCAAAGAACACTTCCATGCCTACAACAGTGGATGCACAAACAGTTCCATTGGACGCTTTCAGTGCAATATATGTATCCGGTGGAGGACATTCAGCCACCACATTCTCAATTGCTTCTACACAGTTCTTTACTGTGATAGGATTTCCGCAATGGGAAGGTTGGGGAGTGATGGTTGACCCAATATTTGTCGGGTACATATCAACTGGTACAACTGACAGCGAAGCACCACAGTTCCTGAGTGTCAATCATTCACCATTGGATATCTTGGGAGTAGACAATGTTCACATCGAGGCTGATGTGACTGATACTGGAGGTTCCGACATTGCAGTGGTCAAGGTGTACGACATCGACCAAGATGTGAACCACACAATGACCTTCAACGAGAGTTCGGGTCACTATGAAGTCAACATTCCACGGAGAGTTGATGGAAGATACACATTCAATTACCAGATTATCGCAGAAGACAATGCAGGAAATGCTGGTGTGTCCTCAGCAGGTGTGTTCTTGTTCAGAGACAACATTGCTCCAACAATTGACACCATGAGTATTCTCAACGGTACTGACATCCATGGTGAGATAGCGACAGTCACAGCGACAGCGTCTGATACAGGTGGTTCTGGAATATCAACGGTCACACTGACCTATTCCAACACCAGTGGGGACTTTGACGTAACCATGACAAACGCAACCAGTGATTGGATCGGTGTTATCCCGAACCATGCACCTGGTACAATTGTGAGCTACTATGTCACTGCGGAAGATGTGGATGGAAACACAGTTCAGAGCACACCTGCGCAATTCACTTTTGCAGCTGGAGGAGTTCCAGACACTCTTGGACCATCCATCACGCTAGTTGCACATAATCCAACAAGTCCAACATCGAGTGATGCAATCACGGTATCATCCGATATTCTGGACATAGCTGGGGTCAGTAGTGCAACGTTGCAGTACAGAGTCGATTCAGGTTCCTGGATCAACGTCACTATGACAAGTGTTGGTGACACTTGGAGCGGCATTATCCCTGCTCAACCTGATGGTGCTAGTGTGACCTATCGCATCGTAGCATACGATGGCATTGGAAACGAAGCCGTGTCAGGAGAGAACTCCTACGATGTTTCCGATACTGTAACAACACCAACGACTACCACTCCCACTGGATCAACAACACCAACTGTACCTGGTCCAGGACCACTGGATGAATCGTTGATTCTTATCTATAGTGGATTTGGAGTGTTAGTGTTGCTTGTTGTCGTACTAGCTGCACGACGGCGCAAATAGAACAAATAAGCGGGCACATAGCCCGCGCACCCCTCTTTTTCTATCCTTTCACTTTTCAACACAGTTTCAGTGCTTAAAATGCGTTAAAATATGTTATTTTTCCATTAATTATAGGATTATTTATATGTAAATTATTGTATAATATTAGTATATCATACAACATAATTAAGAAATATATGGAGAAATCAATAATGCGTCGTCGAAAAACTAAACTCATTCTGGCGTCAATTGGTGCTGTAGTACTATTCTTGGTATCAATGACTGTTTCCACGAATGCAGCAACACTACCGGCCTCATCTTCTATGGATGACGCTGGTTTTTACAGTCCTTCAACATACACACTTTCACAGTTCGGGCCAGAGCCTGAAATGCCTGAGGGTGGCACATACGTGGACTGGCATCAAGAAAGCGGTACTAGGAGTGATGAATGGACATGGAATAACCGAAATTGGTTGTTTGGTCCAAGACCTTCTTTTGAAATCTACCATGAGAATGGCACACTCTTAACCGAAAATAGTTACGCTGAAGTCGATGAGATTCTAAGATTTGTCGTTACTGTCCCTAAGGGAATCTTTACAGGGGGTGCCGACATTAGTAGGGTAAGCTTCTATGGTTGGTACATGATAGCTGATGCAACAATATCTGCAAACTTTGACTTTGGTTTTGATATGTATATGTCAGAGATCTGGTATATGTGGAGTGATCAATGGGATTCAAGTTTTACTGGACCCTCATATCCTACACCAGGCTTTGCGAATATTCATCCTGATCAATGTTCCAATACCAGTGATTCTGAAAATTATTACCTGGCTTTTGCAGTTAGTTTCAATGAGAACACACCACTAGGTATGTACGAATTACACATGCAAGTCCAAGATACTGATAATGTTAACATCGGAAGTTATGGATATCAGACAGATTGGAAGTTTTCCGGGCTAGCAGTTGGGGTGATTCCTGATCTTGCTTTCATGTGGTCATATGGTGGTTCTTACACTTTGGAGAAAGTTGACTTGATGGGCAATAATCTCTATTCAGTGAGTCGAAATCAAGACTTCGTTATGAGATACAATATTACTGGCGCTGACATTGAATATGCGCTATTAGGTTTCAGAATGCCGTACTGGATGGATATCCTAACAAATGTTACAGAGTGGCATGATGAACTTGTTACATCATATGGGGCATGGCAGCTTGATGAATCAACTGGAATTTATATCTGGAATGCCAGTCTAGAAGTCACATACATGCAACATGTGTTTGGACAACATGAAGTCTATAGGTGGCAGGATATCGGAGCACAACAGGAAATGAACGTCACTGTGCTTCGTGAAGAATGGAATGAAGAAACAGCCACCTGGAATCGCTATTTAATGGAAGAACTCCAATATTTTGAGAGACAATTCTACTTCATTTACAATGCAACAACTGACTCTTTCGATACACAGTATGGATACACCTACTGGGGATACCCATATGATGAATACATCGAAGGGACTTGGAACGAAGAGGTAAGGGTCCTTGAACCAATACCTGACAATTATCCTCAATTCTACGAATTGAATATGAACCTTAGCAAAGCTCAGACCATTGGTCAAGAGCTGGTAGTTGAATTCGTGGGACACTTCACCGATCAGATGCCAGTTACAGCAAACAATGATTACATGAGCTTTGATGACCGAGTGATGGGACCGAATGATTGGCATTATGGTCCTGCAACATACGGTGAGAATCCAAAGCAAACATACTCGGAGTATGAAATTGCTAGGAGAATCTCAGTTGAAAGACCCGTAACAATAGCTTCTATCCTCAGAGAAGATGGATCAGAACCTGGTAACTGGATGTTCCAGGTCGATGTGGATGAAAACTTTATAGTTGAAGGTTTACTTCAAGGCGGTGGAAACATTGCCGAAAGCATTGACGGCGTTGAATTTTCACTTTCAGCGTGGGACGGATACTGGACTGAAGAAGAAAGCAGCTGGTCTGAGCTCACCTACGAAATCAATTATGATATGTCTGGTGTGCCTTCCTTTAATGCATATAATTTCACAGAGAAAAATAATTACACCTATGGTCTTTACTGGGATTGGGTCTATGTCAACATGACCGGTTGGCATGACGAGTATAACTCCGACACAAACACCTGGGACTGGGTCTTTGGTGAATACGAATCTTGGGAGTGGCAAGAAGTAGAAGGGTATCATATGGAATGGTACTACTATAATCAGAGAACTAACGAGTGGCAGATTGACTGGATTCCAAGAAGATCTATTGACACAGTTGTTACAACTGATTTCTGTTCAACTTCGGACTTCACCACATCCACGGTGAATGGTGACCTCATGGTATCTTTCATGGTCAGTTTGGGTCAGAATGTTCCAGAAACCAATTATCAATGGGATTTCAAATTCATGAACAATACCTGGTACGAGGATTATTCAGGTACTTGGGGTGAACATGAGATTCTAACCTGGGACCGTGAATGGGTATACAGTTTCGATTTTGAAGGAGAGCGGATCTATATGGACGCCCTCACTGACAATCAACTTGCATTCCGGTTCACCAATGGATCCCTCGGAACAGATTACATGAAAGGCCTAGAAACTCCATACATCGAGATAAACGATCAGAAACTACCAATTTCAGTAACAGAGTACTATGACCCATGGTCAGGTACTACTTGGAACGACATGTTATATTACGACCACTATGATTCAAGCGATGGAAAAGAATACTACTACTATGAGCTTACAAACGGTACTCGAATTGATGTCACCTATCGTGACACTGTATTCATTTACAATGTAACAGCTGGTAATGGTGATTCTTTCTTGACCTCTCAGGAATGGGATTATTGGTTCTATGATAATGGAATATCATCCTATTACTGGATTGATCTCGATGGAACTATCCATCAAGGTGGTTCAGAGTATGCAACCTATAACTGTGAAGTTGTCGTATTTGACGAGATTGAGGCATCCTATCAAGGCGATGCTCACTTCCTCAGATATGGAGAGGATAGTCTTCTGAAGGTACACTCATGGTCATGGAGTAGCAGAGACTCTGTGTACTATGTCACAGGTATTGATGGTACTCTGTACACTTTGAAGTACGACAACATTGAGTACGATTACTATCTCTTCATCGATAATGAATGGGTTAGAAGTAGCTGGTTTGAGTACTATGAGATAGGTATCTATGAGGGCGTTGAAGTGTTCCTGGTAGGTTCCCATCACAATCGCTTTTGGTACACATCAATCGACGAGGTTGATTATGAGCTCCCATTTGTTGGTGCTAGTCAGTATTATGATTGGACACTTTGGGGATGGGAGTTAAACACCCTAGTTGCTGATGGCGGTATTGTCCCTTCAACAAAGTCTCTCATGTACAACGATGAAGTGCACCCAGCATTCGAAGTTTCATCATTATGGTACACTTCCATTGATGATGTTACATATTCATTGGAAATGAATTACTTGGAATACACTACAGCGAATGGGACAAATATCTGGGATATTACCCCAACAGGATCAGAAGCAACTATTGGGACATTCAATGATAATTTTGTTTTCAACGAATTGGAAACATTCCAATACGATTCCTATGATCAGAATGGCTGGCCAAATCACTATTCAGGAGAAACATACATCTTTGAACTACTGAATGGCACAAGCTGGCTTGCTGTCAACAGTGACGCTATGATGGTCTATGAATATCTCTTTGAGGGTACAACGTTCTATACTATGCAGGATTGGCCAGACTGGACACCTGATGGAACTCATGAATACAGACTGATTAACGGATCCACATTCCAA
>VAPA010149847.1_pt1 | contig 43729 bp, 50 predicted proteins | sample 3395041 | NCBI WGS metagenome assembly VAPA01 (sample SAMN08290432, study PRJNA428436) | hydrothermal vent metagenome | isolation source: Deep-sea hydrothermal vent chimney | place: Indian Ocean: Southwest Indian Ridge | depth 1973 m m
ATCAGACCGTATTTTCTAGCACCTGCACTCTTCGACATCCAGGTGTTAATCTGACCCTTTTCGTGCATCACATCAAGAAGTTTCTCAAGTTCTTCCTTTGGACGATTCAATCGGGTGCTCATCTCATCTAAAGATTCACCAGTAAGTTTCAGTTGACTTGCTAGCTCGGCCTCTTCTGGTGTGAATATCCACTCGAGCACTCTGAGATGCGAATCATCTGGAACTGCAGGATATCCGTTTGGAATTTTGTCCAAAACTGCGGCAAGTTTTTCGTACGAATTCATTGTTAGCCCAACTTGGCCTACTTGAGTAAAGCTATTGATAATCCTTCTGCTATTCAGGACAGCGAAGTTTGATACCTAACGAGCTGAGTTCTTCATTCACGTTGGAAACGATTCCGTCGCATTCCAAGCCCTTGCCAATTAGAATATGGGCTAGCGATTGTTGGAAAGGTGGAAGAAATGGAATCTCACTAGCAGCAAGTATGTCATTGTAAGCTTCCTTCACCCGGGGCTTTGTCAAACAATTCTCTAATTCAGAGAGACTTGTCTTGGTATCGAGAAGCAGTTGACTGATCTTCCTGAGAAACGCGGCCTTTGGGACGTTCACAGAGGGGCCGAAAACACGCTCAACATTCTCTTCAAACCAATCATGCATTCGGTCTACATCATATGCTGGAAGGACAATTGGTGAGTCTCCATCCTTTTCAGGAGCAACGATTCTGACTCTCCCACGCTTCTCTGCGGCGAGAACGAAATCAGAGAATCTTCGATAACCAACCTTTTCAGTTTCAAGACCTAGTTCTCTGATTTTCACATCGATTTCCTTCAGAGAGTAAGGCGATCCCTCATTGAAACCATCCTCTGCAACTTTGGCTAAGAACGCAAAAGCTTCATTGACCTCTTTTGAGATCTTTTCCAATTGAGGTGGCATCTTTCTGGGAAGAGTCAAGATAGTCGCTGGGAGATCGCCTTCCCGTAAAATGTAACCTTGTGCTTCGGACCAGTCTAGGAATTCATTCCAATGTCCAAAACCAATGACTTTCTCACTAAAATCAGGATTTAAAGAAGTCATCACGTGTTTTGCATGCCCAACACCGGGCTTATTCCCTGTTTTAGTAATCGCTCTAACGACCTCTTGAAGCTGTACTGCTGCGAGATGTCTCAATGTGACAATGCTTTGTACAGATTCTTCACAGTCCTCAGGACGCACGCAATCCAAGGCGGGCCTAAAGGAGAAAATGTCACTATAGATTGTTGCCAGGTCAGGCAGTTCTGAGGCAGTGATGATCGGATTGCTGATAAGCCATAATTCCACACCGTGTTCTTTGAGGGCACCTGCAATCAGTTTGAAATCACCATCACCCGTAATCAGGACATAACGTGTTGTTTCCGGATAGTGAACTAGATGGTCCAGAATATACGCGGCCATCTTGTAGTCGCTAGCATTGTCTTTTGTATCAGGAACGTGAATCAGATCATACCCCAATGAATAAAGCTCCTCGGCCATCCGACGTCTCGAATCCCAGTCTGCAAAAGCATATGCTTTGACGATTGTCCCGGACTCTCGAATTCGTTCTGTCATTAAACGATGAGTTGCTGATTCATCGGACACGTTCTCGAAATCCCAAAATACTGCCATATGAGGTGTGTTTCCCGAGGAGGTCATGCAACAACGCTCCGATTCATCAAACGCATAGACATGTCTCTATAAGAGCCTGCTGTAGAAATGTGCAAAATTCTGATGATGAAACTAGGTCATCCGACTAGTCAACTGTGAAATCTGTCTAATTTGCTTTATTGATTGAGGGGTCAAGCTTGAAGAAATGTAGACCATAAAATGTTCTCTCCAGTTCACCTGCTTATTCTATATCATATTTCATTTTGTTCATGTTCTCCTCCTCTCAGTCAGAACAATAGAAGAAACGTACGATTTTTAACTAAACTTACGTGAGTAGGTAAGAATTGCAACTTGTTCGTCGCTTCAACAAGATTGATGCCCACCTTATCGAGATGTTGAAACATAGTTGTTTATGAAGAATACATTTGGAGATTGAAAGAATGGAAACGAATAGAATCAACTTGGACCTTTTTGACCGCACGGTTATAGAAGCTAAGAAAGACCCAGAATCAGCACTCAAGTCTTTGAAAGTCGAAGGTAGATGGAGGATAGGAGAAAAGGGTCCTCAGTTTGAGTCCGAACTCAAATATGAGAATGGGAGAATAATTCTCTATGCCGATGAGCCTTCCATCTTGGGAGGAGGCGGGACGTCTGTGAACCCGATACAGTATTGCCTATACGGAGTTGCATCCTGCTTTGCTGCAACGTTTGCAAAATGGGCCGCAATAGAAGGCGTTGAACTTGAGGAACTAACCATCAAAATCGAGGCGGACTTGGACATGTCCAAGAGTTTTGGTATCTCCGATAATCCAATTCTCAATAAGATGGCATTAGACCTATCAGTCAAGACTGAGGCAAGTGATGAGGAAGTCGCAAGGATACACCAAATCACATTGGAAAGATGTCCAGCTTACTACTGTCTTACTGAACCGGTAGAACCTGAGATTACTGTATCTAGGGAGTAATTCAATTCTCCTATTCTAAAAGACGTCTGCGGAGATCATATCACTCGCGCTCCGTTCCAATTACTGTAAGAAAGTGATAGATGGAGGTTCAATTGAGTTGCCAGAGTCATCAGACCTGCTACGCATCCAAGTACTGCTACTTCGTCAGCATACTTCTTTCTTAGATTTCTAGCCGCTGCCAGTTGTTCGGGCAGGTGCTCACATCAGGCCAGATTTAAGAGCGTGTAGCCTGTTCGACTGTTGGGTCTTTTTATGAAGAAGGATGCATGGGGCTGGATTTCAGACAACGAGAAGATGATTATTGAAGCGAGCGACAAGGTTTGGGAGCTTGCAGAACTGGGACTAGTGGAGGAGAAGTCTGCAAAGTATCTTGCTAAGATCTTGGAGGAACACGGTTTCACCATAGAAATGGGAGTTGCAGATATGCCAACTGCGTTCATAGCCACCTATGGAGAAGGAAATCCGACCATTGGTTTCATGGGCGAGTATGATGCCCTACCAGGTCTATCGCAGAAGCCAGTACCATATCAGGAGCCAGTTATAGAAGGTGCGCCAGGACATGGATGTGGGCACAATATTCATGGAGTAACTGGAGTGATGGGAGCAATTGCTACAAAAGTAGTGATGGAGAAGAACGGGTTAAAGGGAACTCTCAAGTTCTTTGGAACTCCTGCGGAAGAATCCTCAGCCGGTAAGGTGTTCATGATCAGAGCTGGGTGTTTTGATGGTGTGGATGCTGTATTTAGTCATCACCCAGATCATTTCAATGCTGCAGGTCTAGGAAGCACACTTGCAGTGATTGGTGTCAAGTTTCATTTCCAAGGTACCACAGCTCATGCTGCAGCTACTCCCTATGTTGGTAGAAGTGCTCTTGATGCTGTCGAGCTCATGAACATTGGTGTAAACTTTATGCGCGAACACATCGTTCAGGAAGCCCGAATCCATTATGTGATTGAGGAGGGAGGGATGCAACCGAATATTGTACCGGATTATGCCCGTAGTTGGTACTTTGTAAGGGCACCAGAACGCGAGCAAGTAGATCAACTCTATGAATGGGTACTGAAGATAGCTGAAGGTGCAGCTTTGATGACTCAGACCAAACTCAAAGTAGAGTTCATGGAAGGAATGTGTAATGTACTTCCCAGTAAGGGTCTGAGTGATCTTGTCCTTGCTAACATGAGGGAGATTGGCGCACCTGAATACACAGATGATGAGATGAAATTTGCAAAAGATATGGCAAAGACTGTTTCAAAAGAAGTGAAGATTGAACAGTTGAGGGCTTCTAAGCGTCCTGGATGGGAGCAACTAGTTGAAGATGATATCCACATTGATCGGGAGATTCATGACGCGTGGGATGAAGACATAGTGTGGCCTGGCTCAACAGACACTGCAGATGTTAGCTGGATTACACCAACCATGGAATTCTCCACTGCCACTGCTACCCTCGAGGCAGCTAGTCATGATTGGCAATGGACAGCATGTTGTGGAATGAGCATTGGTCATAAGTCCCTCATTTTTGCAACTAAGACCATGGCTGGTTCTGCAGTTGAACTCATCACAAAACCTGATTTGTTGAAGAAGATAAAAGACGAACATAACAAGAGAATGACTGGTAAGAAATACATCTGTCCAATACCAGTCGATGTCAAACCACCTATAGAGAATGCAAGAAAAGCCGCAGGTCTTGAAGAATAAAATAATCACTCAAGTCTAAATCTCATAGATGACCAAGTTTGGAACTACATATCGAATCTTGCCTCCAGTAATTGATGTTAGACAGTAACAGTTTACGTAGCTGGTCAGATTTAAGAGAGAGGTGCCAGTTTGTTCAATGGGTCAAATTGATGAAGAATGAAGCTTGGGACTGGATTTCAGATAACGAGAAGATGATTATCGAAACTAGTATGAAAATATGGAACCTTGCGGAGCTAGGACTTGTCGAGGAGAAGTCAGCAGAATATCTTGCTAAAATCCTAGAGGAACAAGGTTTTGAGATTGAGACTGGTGTTGCGGACATTCCAACAGCCTTCGTGGCTACATGGGGAAAGGGGTCTCCCACTCTTGGTTTCATGGGAGAGTATGACGCCCTCCCCGGGCTATCTCAGAAACCGGTTCCGTATCAGGATCCTATTGAGGAAGGAGCGCCAGGACATGGATGTGGTCACAACATTCACGGAGTCACTGGGGTGATGGGAGCGATTGCTACCAAGGTAGTAATGGAGAACCATGGACTGAAGGGAACGGTCAAGTTCTTTGGAACACCTGCTGAGGAAACCTACAGTGGAAAGGTGTTCATGGTGAGAGCCGGATGTTTTGATGGAGTTGACACTGTCTTTAGTCATCATCCGGGTCATTTCAATGTAGCCGGACTGGGAAGTACTCTTGCTGTATACTCGGCCAAGTTTCATTTCCATGGAATAACTGCTCATGCTGCAGGGACTCCGTATGTTGGGAGAAGCGCACTTGATGCAATAGAACTCATGAACGTTGGTGTTAACTTCATGAGAGAGCATGTGATCCAAGAAGCTCGGATTCATTATGTAATCGAGGAAGGAGGTATGCAACCCAATGTAGTTCCGGATTATTCCAGAAGTTGGTACTACGTACGAGCACCTGAACTTGAGCAGGTTGATCATATCTATGACTGGGTAGTGAAAATTGCAGAGGGTGCAGCTATGATGACACAGACCAAACTCAAAGTAGAGTTCCTTGAAGGATGTTCTAACGAACTTCCAAGTAGAGGACTTAGTGAGCTGGTGATTGCAAACATGAGAGAAATCGGTGCACCAGAGTATACACCTGAGGAGATGAAGTTTGCAGATGAGATGGCCAAGACTGTAACAAAAGAATCCAAGATAGAGCAGTTGAGAGCTTCAAAACGTCCTGGATGGGAAGAACTAGTAGAGAATAACATTCGAATTGATAGAGAGATTCACGATCCCTGGGATGAAGGAATTGTTTGGCCAGGTTCCACAGATACTGGAGATGTTTCTTGGATTGCACCGACAATGGAATTCAGTACTGCTGCGACAACTCTCGAAGCAGCAGGTCATGACTGGCAGTTTACGGCTTGCTGCGGTATGGGTATAGGTCATAAGGCATTAATCTTCGCAACCAAGACCATGGCTGGTTCAGCTGTTGAGCTGATTACGAAACCGGATTTGTTGAAGAAAGTGAAAGAGGAACATGCGAAGATAATGACCGGCAAGAAATATGTCTGTCCTATTCCGGACGATGTCAAGCCCCCATTAGAGATTGCTAGAAAGGCTGCAGGATGGAAGGAAGAGTAGAAAACATACAAACCTTCGGTTCAAGCCTATCAATCTAACTCTAATTACTTGAATATTGACCATCAACAAATCTTTATCATCCAATTCGTAATGATTAGACATTCGCTTGGTGAGGTCGATATTACCATGAGAGAATGCCCGAAATGCCAACGACAGAATCAACCCACACGAAAGTACTGCACTCGTTGTGGTGCAAATCTACTAGTACCGATAGAGGAAGAGAAACCATCAACTCCACAACCGGATGTGGTTGAAACTCCAGAAGTTCCAAAAGCAGATCCAGTTCCAACCGAGGATACACCCTTGGTCATGCCAAGCAAGGTTGAAACAGATAGGGTGATACCCCCCGAACGTCACGTTGAGAAGACTGAATTGGAAAAAGCACAAGAAACCTTTGCTCGCGCTGACGACGTAGGTATTATCGAAGAACCTGGTGAGGGGATTGTCGAAACTAGAATGCTGAGAGCAAGCGAAGTCCGTGAGTTGATGGACAACGCATCTGAATGGTCAGAACCCGAAACTACTCAGACTAGTGAGACCACTGAAGGTCCTGAAGCCCCAGCTCCTCCATCTATGCCCACAGCCGCAGACATTGAAAGAGGCATTTTAGGAGCGAGGTCGGAATTTGTAGAAAAACCGGAACCCGTTCCAGAACCTCCATCCCAGCCAATCGAAGAAGTGGCACATCCGCCGGATATTCCTATCACTCCTGAACCGGCTCCCACTGAAGAACCATCTGTTCCGGAACCCACTCCAGTTATGGAGGATGCGGTCAAAGGAACAACCGAAGCTCTACCTGATGTGACCGCTGAGATATGGAAGTATGAGGCGGAAATTCCAGACAAAGATTATCTCGATGATTTTGGTATCAAGGGTACCTTGTCGGACATTAAGCATCTTATGATGGAATTGAAACAAGCTGAATCAGATCTGAGTTCTTGTAGTTCCCGTCATGAAGAAACAGTTCAGCAATATAGAAACGCAGCAGAAGTCAAGAGAATAAACTACCAGAGTCTTGACGAGCAGGCAAAACATGCGAAGGGCGAATGGACTGATGCTGAGAAAGAGTTTCGTCTAGCTGAGGACAGAAGGAAGAAAGAGACATCCAGTAGAGAGAAACGAGTGGAAAAGATACAGAAACAGATCAAGAAGAACGAATCCAGTATACAGAAACGAGTTAAAGAGCTCAACAAGATGAAGGAGAAACGGGCTCAAGAAATGGCAAAAAGCACTTAGCAATGACTAAGGTTTGCACGAAGAAATAATGAGAGTTATGTTACTAGAAAGGGTTCCATTTTCAATTAACCTACTTCTTAATAGGGCGTATTGAAATAGTATGTCAGTGATTCATTTGCAAAGAAACAAGTTCGGTCTGTTACTCTTGATAATACTCGTTAGTCCAATTCCAGCTCTTTTCATGGGCAATACGACTTCCGAGGTCACTCCCGAGTTCTCACCAGTACATGTCAGTCTTCTATCTAATGGAGTAACTCCTTTTGATAGGGGTCCTACTGTGAATATGGTAACTCAGGATTCTGCAGTGATATTTTGGAGGACTGATGGTCTCACCAATGCCACAGTTAATTATGGTCTCAACACTTCACTCCTGGAAAGCACATCGAATACTACACTTGATACTGATCATTATGTCAGCTTGACTGGTTTGGACATTGACACCAAGTATTACTATCAAGCAGTTTCAAGCGGAACGCCGAGTCCAATTTACAGCTTCTTAACAGCCCCAGCTGACGGTGATGAGTTCAAAATGATAATCATCGGGGATAATCGACCACGTACAACCATCGAGCAACCCGAAGAGTATGCACAGCTTGCTCAGATGATCGCTGATGAGGCACCCCACATTGTAATCATGACAGGGGATTATGTCATGGAAGTAAATGATAATCACGCAGAGAATATCGCGATGTGGACTCGATTTACTAACATCAGCGATATTATTGGTCACTATGCTCCAATCTATGCTGTTGTCGGAAATCATGATACTGGAACTAAAACAGGAACGATGAATTTGGAATACTTCTTTGACGCATTTGTACAATATGGAGAACCATCACCCTACTTCTCATTTGACTACGCTGGAGTCCACTTCACAATGCTGATGACAGAACAGCAGGGATATGAAGCAAGAATAACTGGCGATCAGCTCACCTGGCTTGAAAATGACTTGGAGTCCACTAGTAGTGAGATGAAGGTCGTTGTTGGACATCGACCGCTGTATCCAGTTGTGCATATTGATGATTCACTGAATCTTGTACCAGCGGAAAGAGATGCACTTCAGGCACTCTTTGAACAACACAATGTTTCACTGTTCCTCACTGGACACGACCACATGTTCAATAGAATCACGGTAAATGGACTTGTCCAGATTATTGCTGGCGGTGGAGGAGCTCCAGTTTATAACCATCCCACCTGGGGAGGTGGATTCTTTCATTATGTTAGGACTGATGTGAGCAGAAACCTCATCAACATCACAGCCATAAAGTTGGATGGAACTGTAGGTCATAATTACCAGCTACCCTACGATGGACCCATTGAGATTGAACATCGAATCATTCCAAGTGGTGGCACAAAACCAGTGGGAACAATGCCGGTTATTTACTTCAGTGAAGTACCTGCGGAGAAGTATTTCTCATGGGATTCTGGTGAGAATCAAACGGAACTAACCGGGATTCCTAATGCTAATGGAGAACATACATTGGATGTGTATGCTCGTAATGCAGAAAATGTATGGAGTCACGAGTCCTATATGTTCATTGGAACTGGTGCAACTCCGACGACACCTGTTGCAGATCCGATTGACCCTCTACTCATCCTCGGCGGTGTTTCCATAGCGGGAGTCGTTGTTGTTGTAGGTTTGGTGTGGTTCCGTAAACGATAAAGTGTCAAAACAAGAGTTCGAATAGCAAGTTCACTTACTTGCTATCGAATTCTAATAATGGGTGATGCCAACCTCATATTCAGAGTTTTCACATAAAGTCATACACGATGAAGATTTTCGGAGACCTCTTATCCATCTGAATACATATTCTAAGGGATTTTCACGAGGTGATTAGATGAAGTATATAGTATTCTGGGAATATGAACCAAAGGAGATTGACAAAGCAATCAAGAAACTCGTTGCTTTTAGAGAAGAAATCAAGAAGAGCCCTGAGAAATATGCAAAACCCGTTACACCTAACTACACGATGAGTGTTGGGTTCAAGGGTTTCCAGCTGTTTGAAGCCGATAATCCTGAACAGCTTGCACGAATGGTGCTTCACTACAGACCAGAAGTGAAGTTTGAGATTGTGCACATCACTGAAACAAAGAAGACAATGAAACTCTACGATGAATCGAAATAGTGCTGAATCAACGATTGTCAAAAACACGAGATTGAAGTTGGGCCTTCCACCCTACCTTCGCATATATAGCAATCACATCTGGTTATTGAAGAAAGAAGTACGAAGGGGGCCTTGCAGTGATTACACCAACCTTGGACAAAGTTGGTCAGGTGCTTATATAGTTCAGATAGGACAGTATGCTGAAGAGTTGATCCATGACAAGAACCACGTTAATGAACCAACTCTACAGTCGCCGCGAGTTGCACGGAGACAGAAAACGCCTGTTGGAGAGATCATCAGACATCAGAGGTCATGTACCTGTGATGCAGCCTCGATGAATCAGGAACCGAACATCAATCATGGGATGCAATGTTCAAGATTGAATAAGTTTCGGACAACGGCCTTGCAGCCCGTCTTCGGAAACACAGGTGTACTAGATACACCTGTGGATCACTTCGGGTCCTACATCCCATCCAGAATAAGATCTCAAGACAGATTCTGTTAGCTTGTTTTGTTCATCAATCCACTCTTGTACACCCAGATTTGGTACTTCCTCCAACCACCGATAGGGGTCTTCAACTTTAACCCCATGATAATCATCAATAACATCATCTCTTCTTGTTTCGGGATAATCAATATTCAATCTCTTCCCTCTTCACACGTATTTGCTGAGAAGTGATTCTGAATCTTACTAATCAATCTACCGAATAAAAACAAGAGAGTGAAGAGGAATTCCTCCCTCTTCAGAAACTAGATTGTGTACTAGATACAGCGGTGTATCACTTCGGGTCCTACTTCCTCGAACTCCTTCTTTGACACCCACATCTTCTGGAATGTCTTTAGTGAGCCGAGAATGCTTCCACCAATCCAGACAGAGTACTGTCTCTCTGGAGGAGCAATGATTCGGACCTCGATGTTCTCTGGGACTAGCTCGGTGATCTCCTTGTGGAGCCTCTCCTTGAGTCCTGGGAACATGGTTGAGCCACCTGACAGTACGATGTTGGCGTATAGGTCACGCCTCAAGTCGACGTCACAGGCCTTGATTGACTCGACAATGTGGTCGTCGAGTGGCAAAGTATCTAGCCCAATGGCACTTGGATTGAAGAACAGCTCTGGTCCTTGGAACCTTTCTGCACCAACAGTGATTACCTCACCGTCTGGTAGCATGTAAGGCTTGTCAACACCAGCCTTGTCAGCGACTGTCCTCTCCCTCTCGGGATCAAGAGCTACGTAACATAGCTTCTCTTTGACATCTCTGACAATCTCTTTCTCTGCACCGCTCACGAATGAGTAGCCCCTCTGTCTGAGGAGTCTGCGCAGATACTCGGTAATGTCCCTACCAGCAAGGTCAATTCTTCGGATAGCGTGGTTGATTGAAAAGCCCTCATAGATTGGTACTATGTGGGTAACACCATCGCCTGAGTCGATTACCAGACCAGTGGTCCTTCCGGATGCGTACAGTGAAAGCACTGCCTGTGTGGCAACGTACACTGCGGGCACTCCGAAGTTGTCAAACATAACGGATGCCATTCTTTCTCTATTCTCTCGAGGGTTGAATGGTGCTTCTGTAAGAAGTACCGGATTCTCGCTAGGATCTACCTTAAGATCGTTATAGAACTTCTACTCCTAGAGCGAAATGCTCAAGGATGTGTAGCTCCAGATCTTTTCGATAGCATCCCAGTCCTCGACAATTCCATGTGATATTGGGTAAACCAGACGAAGTACACCACGAAGGTTGATAGCCTCTTCACCAATATAGTAATCTCTAGTGTAGTGGTCCACGTCAGTCATAATTGACTCGTATCGTGGATATCCAATTAGTGTGGGCCAGACGCTGCGTGGTTGATCTTCACCGGCGTAACCGTTCTTGCTGAGACCAGTCCCATTGTCTATGACAATAGGTAGAGCCGCTGACAGGGAAGTCCTGCTAGCCTTGGCCCCAAGGAACTCATCTTCAGCCATTTTTTATCAGTCCTGTTTAGTGATTAGTTCAAAGTCTTGAGACCTTGTTCTACTATTTTGTTCATGAAGAATATATTTAAGGATACGTCCGATAAGGTGATAAAATAAATGTTTGATTAATTATAAAAATCGTAAAGTATATGATAAATATATTTTATCTCTGTTTTTATTGCATTTTTAATGCAATTTAAGCGTTTTCCTAGATTACCTTCGATAAGTATATATACAATCTACTTATAATTACTAGCTAATATATCCGCGAATGGTGTGGAAAATGCTCAGAAGACCTGTAGAAGAGATTATTCGTGCAGAAATCGAAACTGTCAGGGCTAGACGTACAATCCTCGACCAGTTGGAAGGAGGGTTGATGACTGGAGCGGAGCTTAGAGAAAAGATTACTACTGACATAAAGGCCCAAATGGTAGCTGAAGGTGCGAGTAAGAGAGAGATTGCAAAGGTCAAGGTGACCAGTCCTAAACTCTATCATAACACGAAACGACTTGAGGGGCTTGGAATCATAGTCAGTTGGAAACAATCTCAATACCGCCTCTTTGAACTCGATCCACGAGCAGTCCTTCCGGTTCGTAGAGTTTTAGATATTTCTAAACCGTTAATGTATGTTACTTCACTGAGCAATCCTGAAGACCAATGGCCCTTTGTCCAATGGATAACCAATAATCCTTCTTTCAACCCGAGTAAATTACTAGTTTTTGTTGAAGCGCTACACTGGAGTCGAGGTGTTTCACGAATAGGGGGCCGATTCATTCCAGAGAAGGAGTTTCGTATATTGACGACTGAATGGTTACAAGTTCCGGACGATATAACCAGCGCTGATGATGAGAGAGACTATGGTGATCTTCAAGGGACCTATGAGTATATAGAAAACGCTGTACTCAACCACATTCAGAATTTCAATATAGTATTTGATCTAACCTTGGGTCCAACCTTACTCACCTTGGCAATGGCCAGAATTGCACATGAGTATTCTGCTAGAGCATTTCGTGTTTCAAGATATGACATCTCTGACTCCGAGGTAAATTATTATTGAAGGATGTGATATGTTGAACGAATATTCAGACCTCACAATGTCTTGGAATCCAATCCAACTACTGGATCGAATGGATACTCTAGCTAAGACAGTTCAGACAACTCGCAGAGAAACCCCAACCACCAATACGCGACTTTTGAACAAGCTGGACAGATGGCTTCACGATATCAAGCACATTCAAGATTCCCTGCGACGAATAGAAGAGGACCTCATTCCAAAGCTGGAAGATATCTTGAATGTGAAATTCCAAAACAAAGAGATGGTTCTTGTTGCTATGTTTCAGCCAAGTACAAAGAATGTCTTCCTAGAACTGGAAACGCATTATCGTCGTAGCGATGATGATCTACTCGGACAAGATGGATTTGCAGAAATGATAAACCTCAGTGAGATGGCAGAAGTCTTCGCACTTGTTGGTGATGCAGTTATTTCGTCAGCAGTCTTGCAGCATCTATGGGAACCACACCTTGGTGACGCGGGTAAGATCACTCAGAAAAAGGCGAAAATCGTTTCGAATGAGCACATGGCCACACTCTGTGATGAATGGAAGTTATACGAGTACCGCATTCATTTCGATCCTGGTACTCCTAGCAAGTCAGAGATTGAACACGACAAAGGGACTCTCCTAGAAGCAATCTATGGAATCATATACATCGAGTCCGGGAAATTCCGAAGCATAATCGAATTGGTTTCGCACTTGATTAATACTCCGTGAAGTCGTGCTCATCTTCACGATATGTGGGTGTGTCAGAGACTGGGAATGCCTTATCGAAGCGTCGACGAACATCATTTGCTATCTGTGGATCAGAGTATACTCTTACAGAGGGTATTGTACGTGATTGTTGCCGCAGAATATGCATCAATGGGCGACCTTCTTTTGTTGAATCAAGATTCACAATGTAGAAGCCCTGTTCTCCACCTACAAGAAGAGGTATCTTTCCTAGTTTTTTCTCTCCCAGTGGTGGTGAAATAACGTCAACAATCACACTTCCAGGTTCTTCGGAGAGCTCATCCTCCGCCTCTAAGAGTTTCGTGATATCTTTGAATGTCGCAAGGAATCTCTCCCGTGTGTCTTTCTCGAAGGATGCAAGGGGTCGTGACAGAACCACTTTGAACAATTTGCGATACCGGATTCGAGAAGCATAATCTCTCACAAATCCAATCTCTGAGTCCTCTAGCCATCGGAATAGGTCTCCATCGGTCATTCGAGTGAACAAGCCAATACATTCGTTTCTTGAGAGATCCTCCTCGCGCATTCTGAAGTAGGTGGCTTTGGATATCAATGCCTCAGCAAGCTTTACCGCGTGATGCAAATACAGGTCACTGAACATCCAATTACGACTAAGAATGAGTGCTTCCAATGAGTGAATGGCTTTCAACATGAAAGCACGAATGTACTTGCCTTCACGATTCTTCACCACACGATTTGTCAACATCACTCTTTCAGCGGGAAAAATCCCAAGCTGTACTCCACTGAAATGAGCGTCTCTGATGAGATAGTCGGTCTTGTCGATATCAAGAGGATGGTCTAGAAACTCGGAAAGCAGACTCTTGATAGGATCCTTTGTGCTTCTTCGAAGGACGTTTACGACATCACGAGGGTCAATGTCATGCTGTGAGAGAACATCAGTGATATTACTGTTCAGAATCAAGAACTCTCCAAGGTCAAGATGGTCGAGGTTCATCCATGACTCGAGCGCGTATTCGAACGTATGCGAGAAAGGTGTATGTCCAATATCGTGTAATAATGCTGTAGCTCTGAAGAGCTTCCTATGATAGTCATCTAGTAGACGAGAGAGTGGATCAAAACATGCTGTGTCCAGGTCATCACAATAGTTCACAACTCGGATTGATTTCTGCGCAAGGAAATTAGTCCCTATACAATGTTCAAAGCGTGTGTGTGTCGCTCCCGGATAGACAATATGCGCTGGACCCAGTTGTCTAACATATTGAAGTCTGAGCATCTCCCATGTAGAGATGATATCTAGTTCCCAGGGCTCGAGAAGTATCGCACCATGAACTGGATCTTGGATAGCCTTTTGACGAGTATGTTTCTCACCCATTGAAGTGAATCGGTTGTGCTCATCAATCACCTTTTGGATCTTATTCCAGCTCTCATCTTGCTTTTTCCTAGCTGAATCAATCTCAGCTTCTCTGAGCCCAGTAAGACGAATCAGTTTGATGGTTTCAACATCGTGGTCATCGACCATAATCAACAGTCTCACGAAAACTGAGCCAGAGCTGGTATTTAAGACATCACCATGGAAATTGAACTAGTTCATTCTACGGGATTGCTTTACACGTTCTCTAACAGATGTGTATTCGAGAGTGTTGTCGGTCTCCATTGCGTTGCAGTATTCATTTGGGGTACAGTATCCCCAACGCCTCATCATGTTACAGGAGGTCGATCCTATTGCCCTGTAAAATGGAGCAATAATGAGGTTGGTCTTCGTCAGGTAGATAGCGACTGTCTTGATGCTCTTCTTTGCAAAAGCAAGTCTTATGCAGGGGGGCGTTCGCTGTACCGTTTCCCACTTGATTATCTTAAACAAACGATACCAGAGCAAACATTTCTTTGCAGTGTAAAGAAGTTCACACTTGGGACATAGTCCCTGGTTGATAGAGAGAACGCAAAACTCATCACGAGCAGGTTTAGTTAATCCTGAACCTCTTAGCAGATGGAACTTGATCTGAACGAATAATTCAGGTGTGAATGACCCAAACTCATTGATAAACGACTGTAGTTCTTCAGCCACAGTATCAGGACTAGCAGTCCAGTCGTCTTCGTTCAATGACATGCTCTTTTCCACCTCTTTCATTGCAATATCATATTCTACAAATGATGTCTTAAGCTCATCAGTGTTCTCTCTTGTATTCTGATTTGGATTCTGATGGAACAAGTTTTAATTGCTGCTTGGTCTTTCAACTTCTCGACTAGCCTCCGACCTAAGAGGTCATTCCATATGACCAAGCTTGAAATTCTTGCAAAGGTGCCTTTCAAAGAGGTGATTACATCAGTTAGTCTAGTTGACATGACATCTGATGGAAAAGCCAACCCAGTGATTTCAACTCAAAATGGCGACGTCAGAATCTTTGAATATCTAGGTGATGAAAACACTGAGCTGGATGAAATAAGTCAAGTGAGTGACTTACCACCCCTAGTAGCAATGGGAATCGGAGATGTCATCGGTAATGGCGTACCTGACTTTGTTGTTGGAGGCATCGATAATCTCCTAAGGGTCATTTCCTACATGGATGGCAAGCTAAGCGTAACAGCTACAACACCATTAGGAAGTCTACCCACTGCAGTGGGAGTTGTAAATGTTCTCGCGGATGATAGAGCTGAAGTCGTAGTTGCAACAACAGATGGAAATCTGAGATGTTATGGATGGTATGAAATTGCTCTGGACAAGCTTGCTCACAAAGTCTTGGAACAACCAATTTTCTCAATCCAGCCACTGACGAGTAAAGGTCTCCCCTTCAGTCGGATAGTATTTGGTGATGATTCTGGTTATCTCTTCGTTTACCAGTATGCTGACGATAGGTTGCAGGAACAAAAAAGAATTAGTGTTGGCGGAGAAGTAAGTCTTGTGGCCACCGGGGATATGAATCATGATGGTAATAGTGAAGTCATGACTGTTTCAGATGGTCGAAAATTGACTCTCCTTGGAAATGTTAAGGGAACGATAGAGAAATTCGATTCGATCAAAGCTCCAAAAAATGTGACATCGCTTAAGATTGGAAAATTCTGGGAAAAGGGAGAGGGACAGATAGTAACAAGTCATGCAAATTCTAACATTACAGTTCTTGGTCTTGACGGAAATAGGATTATCGAGGATACATCTCTGAAGACAAGAGGAAAATCAGTGGATTCACATATCTATCTTGGGGATATTGATGGCGATTCCAATGTCGAGATTGTCCAATCTGTTGGAACTAATTTGTATCTGATTAAAGTTTTAGAGGAAGAATGAGTGTCTTAGACTAGTTCGGGCATGAATATTTCGTTTGGTTGCAAAACCTTGATTGTTTTCACACTAGTACTAGCTTCAATCTTGGGTACGACCGTGCTTTCGACCCAGTTTTTCACATTTGATCGAGCTTCATCAATGTTTTCCCCCTCAGCATTCATATCAAATCGGATGAACAAGTGATAGGGTTCTCTCTCCGTCAATTCTTTCTTGATCATCGCCCAGAAGGCCTTTGACCCTGCAGGGACATCAATCCGTCCTAATATTTCAGACCAAGATTTACCTTCCACTCGTTTAGAAACAATGGCTAGATCCTTTATCTCCGGCAATTCCTTTAATGCAGCTAGGACTTTGTTCCCGACTTTTTTTGCGTCAGGAGCCTTTTCAAATTCTGCAATAAGGTAATGGTCTGCTCGAAACTTTGCCATAGTTACCGTGACTCCATCCAATGAATCGTACGCGGCCTGATTGCTTTGACTCTTAAATATGATGGTTTGAAATCAATCATTGGTACTGTTTTGAGTCTGGATTATCTCATTCCTGTAATAATGGAATCTGTAAGTAGCAGTTAGTATTCCCATGAGGGCAACAATGACTAATCCCCATAACAATAGAGTAAGAATAGAAAAGACCACCAGAGTGAACAGCCTCTCAGACCTTCCACCTAGACCTATATCAAGATCTGTGACGCCTAAACTCGTTGCTCGAGCTCGTGTGTAACTTGTCAAGATCCATCCCGTGATTGCGATTATGACCCACCCGGTTACATGTAGTCCGAAGATTGTTGTAGTGGAGTATTCAACAGCTATTGCACTCAATATCAGAACCTCTGATATCTTATCAATCACAGAATCTGTGAAGGCACCAGCGTCTGATGCAATACCTCTCTCACGAGCAACTGCTCCATCAACACCATCAAAGAGACCAGAGAGGAATACGAATATTCCAAAGAAGATAGTAGACCCTGAAAGATTGAGTCCAAGAGCAGCTATAAGAGCGAATAGTAAACAGAGGTAAGTGATCGTGTCAGGTCTTACTCCAGCACGTGCAAGTGGTCTAGCAATAGCCCATACAAGCCCCTTGAAAACACGTCTGACTCTGTATCGACTAGGCATGGATTATTACTCCAAGCTGTATTGTTTAGATTTGTAGACAATTGTACCCTGTATATGACTCTGGGTTGAAATTGTTGATTCACCAAATACAATTGTGTCTGAAATTTCACAGCCATTGAAAAGATTACTGTTTGAACCGATTGTAGTGTTAGGACCAATTCGACAATTCTCTCCAATGTCACATCCCTGTGATATCAAGACAGGACCTATTAGTTCTGTCCCTTTTTGTAAAGTGATGTTTGAATTCAGTGAAAGATTATCTCCGATTTCGATTCTATCTCCCTCCGGTACAAAGACTTGCCCAGATTGAGAGAATTCTCCTTTCTGCAGTACATGACGATTCGCAGAGAGAAGACCATATAGTGTGTCAATGTCAATGCTATGACTATTGACAGAATAGTATCTCAACGAATGACCGCCGTGAATCATTTGCCCAAGGAGTGATACTAACTGGGTCGCACCACTAGCTAATGCCTTTCTACAATCTTGAGCAAGACGTGAGTTGCCGATGAACAACATGGCACTTCGTCCCATAGTGTCTGTATCAGAAATCCCGTTGCCCAGTCCTGTTATGATACCATCTTTTGCCGTCGAAACGAGAGTTCCAGAAGTTGTGTCAAAATCCACAGCAAGAGTCATACCACGAGATTCAACAGATTCAGAATAGTATGTGAGCATCCCTGAAATAACAGAAGAATCAACCAATATGTCCACCGGAGCCAACAGAAAGTCATCATCAAAGGTTTCAATCGCTGTCACCAGTGTCTGTAGAGGACCAATCTCATAATCTACTACATCGACAACACTTACTTCAATATCTGAAGATGCAGACAAATAGTCTTCCACCAGAGACCGTTTCCAACCAACCGCAACTACTATCTTTTTTATGCCAGCGCGTGTCAATCGTTCAATAGCCCAATCTATGAGGTGTTTTCCACCAACATTTAGGAGTGCTTTTGGAACCTCCATTGTAAGAGGATGCATTCTCTCTCCTTTTCCAGCCGCTAGAATCACTCCGTGGATGTTAATTCCTCCTCAAGAAGACTCTCGAACGCAAGGGACATATGTATGTTTGTAGTGATTAAATTGGGAAAACAATTGACAGCTGAGATTATGACGATTGATGACCTTGAGAATTGTGATAATGTCATCGAACGAGCAGCAGAGGTCATATCATCAGGGGGTATAGTAGTATATCCAACTGACACAAGTTATGGACTCGGCTGTGACCCAAGAAACCGTGATGCTCTTGAACGTCTAGGCGCTGTTAAGAGACGTGATAGGAGCGTGGGTTTCCCATTACTTTTCGCAGATACCTCTCAGTGTGAATCGTATCATGAGTTTGGGAGCCTGGAAAAGGTCATTGTCAAGATATTCTGGCCAGGGGCATTGACTCTGATTGTTCACGCGAGACCAGATGTTCCTAATCATATCACAACCGGTCGTAGTTCAATTGCGATCAGGGTGCCAAATCACGTCATACCTCGAGGTATTGCGAGAAGAATTGACGGTCCGATTGTTGGTACTAGTGCTAACCGGACTGGTGGACCAAGTCCATTTGATTTGACAGTAGCATTAGATCAACTTAGTAATGAGGTCGATCTATACATCGACGGTGGAGTGTCTTCAACCCACAACAATTCAACTGTTATCGAAGTTCAAGAAACAGTGGAAAATGGTGACGCTCTGAACATCAAGATCTATCGGGAAGGGGCATTGTCTTCAGAGGACATCTCTCAAAAACTGAAAGTTGATTCTGATGCAATGAGGTTTTGGACCTCTCGAATTATTGATGCCGATATGTGAGGCGACAGAGACTGCCAGAATACAATTTACTTGTTGCATGTCCAAGAAACCGTGAACGAGCTGCAAAATCGGAGGTCATGTATTTTGTGGGAGATTTGCTTGAAGACCCGCACCTCAAAGTATCCCACACGCATATCTCTGGACTTCTTGCTTGTAAGACCTCTCTAAATCCATTTGATGTGGTCCATAGACTGAGAGAGTTTGCTCTCGAAAACGCGTACCAGCTCAGATTTGCAATACGGTTTACTCCCATTGAAGAGTGCGTTAATTCTAAAATCGAAGATATAGTTGAGGCTACTCGAAGGCTTCTTCCAAAGATAGGGGAAGACGAGAGCTTCAGGGTAACCGTGCGACGTAGACACACTGAGCTTGAGAATATGGATGTCGTCACTGCAGTTGCAGCCGAAATTCCTAGAAAAGTCAATCTTGATGAGCCCGACAAGATAGTGCTAGTTGAGATAGTAGGAGAATGGACCGGTCTATCAGTCTTGGCAGCGGAAGAAGATATTCTTTCAGTCATGACAATGCGTGATGATATGTACTAGGTATCAATAGCAACTAGAGAAACCCTACTTACAACACATTTAGAGAGTGCCTTTTGTCGTTCTAGGTCATCATCAGAGTCAGTAAAAGTGCAAATCTCTTTTTCATCGATATCGAAGTGTGTTTTGATACGGTCAAATCGTTCTTTACTTCCTTCAAAGGGATTCGATAATTCATTTCCAACTTTCGTGGTTATTTTTTCTAGCGACTGCTCCACGGATTTCCGATCATTTCCAATCACTACGACAGCAACATTCTCCACGCTATCGTAGACCCCTAATTCATCCAAGGCTCTCCCAATCTGTCTCTGTGCAGATGCATATACAATGATTTCCACATCGAGTGTGCGAGAGAGCATATACTTCCCACTTTGAGCATTTACTGCATTTTGTGCCGCTGAAAGAAGGTGAGCATCATCAGCAATAAGTAGACCATTCATGAGCTGTACTGTTAACGAATCATTTGACATTGATTTTGCGATGTCTAGAAGTTCTTCCTGTGTAAGATTATTTGAATTGTGGATTTCGGATATTCCAATAACATTAACGACATCATTAGCCTTCAGCAATTCTATTCTCAAGGAGTCTACCTCGCATTACAAACGTTTTATGAAGTAGTCAGCAACCGTTGGTTCAAATCCAACTTCAAACACAAGTCGATCACGAATCTGTTTCATTGTAAGAGATTTGTCTTCCTCACGAAAAATTTTAACCAATGAAATGATTGATGCTCGATTCTCCCATGGATATACAGTCCAGCTTGTGGTTTCTACCATGTAATAATCAGGAACCACAATCGAAGTGGGTTTGTAATGAAGGACTGCCGAGCGTACTTCTTCCACTCCAAGATTCTCTACATGTTCAATCGCATGCTTCAAGGTATCACCACTATCAGCAACCTCGTCAATAAGGAGCACTTTCTTGCCTTTCATTGATCCTGTCAGGGGTTGAGTTATTCTTGGCTCCTTGCCTTTTGAACTCACATCAGTATAATACTCAATACGAATATTCTGTAAAGTGTCCATATAGAGAACGTCTGAGAGAATACGGGCGGGAATCCAGCCCCCACGTGCGATTCCAACGATGACATCTGGCTTGAAACCACTAGCCACAATTCTTTCAGAGAGTTGAAGTGTGAGATTGTAGACATCTCTCCAGCTTTGAATCAGATACTCCATTTCATAGTTCCTCAATATACCCTTGTTAGAATCGGACCCCTTTTCCTAATTAATCCGTCTGATTGTGATGAGCACAATCTAAATCAGAGTGTCCGCATCTGTAATGAAATGATTAGAATGAAACCTGACGTTCTTCTGACAAATATTGGACAAGTTGCTACACTGGAGGGACATAGCAAGAAACCAAAGACGGGAGAGCAGATGAAAGAACTCTCTATCATTGAAAATGGAGCCATTGCTATCAAGGACGGGAAAATCCTCGCAGTTGGCTCCACCAAAGACGTGCTCTCACAGATTTCAGAGGAACCAGACCTTCCAATAATCGAGTTTCCTGGCATGCTCGCTACTCCGGGTTTTATTGATAGTCACACACATTTGGTATTTGGGGGATCTAGAGAAAATGACTTTGCAATGAAATTGGCAGGAAAGACCTACATTGAAATCTTAGAGTCAGGCGGAGGAATCCTAAACACACTTCGTTCAACTAGGGCTGCAAGCCCAGAAGAGCTAGGGAGCAATGCATTCTCTTTTGCAGAGAGTATGTTAAGTATGGGAACTACTACAATAGAGGCTAAGAGCGGTTATGGACTGGATACCAAGAACGAACTGAAGATGCTACAATCCATTGAGGACCTGCGTCAGAAGTTGCCAATCAATTTCGTATCTACATTCATGGGAGCACATGCAGTTCCACCAGAGTTTGAGGGAAAGACTGACGATTATATCGATCTTATTGTGAATGAAATGATTCCTGCAGTGGTTGAAAGAGAACTTGCAGAGTATTGTGATGTGTTCTGTGAACAGGGAGTGTTTGATGTTGAACAGTCCCGAAGAATCCTTCTTGCAGCTAAGGAAAATGGAATGAAGCTGAAGATTCATGCAGATGAGATTGTGCAATTGGGAGGTGCAAGCCTTGCTGCGGAAGTGGGAGCAGTATCTGCAGACCACCTATTGATGGCATCAGACGAGGGATTGGAGGATATGCTCAAAGCGGGAACCATAGCAACACTCCTACCAGCAACAGCATTCAGTCTTGATACAAGGTACGCTAAAGCCCGAAAAATGATAGAAATGGGACTACCTGTATCTCTTGCAACAGACTTCAATCCAAATTGTGCAAATGAGTCACTCTTCTTCACCTTCGCTCTTGCATGCTATAAGATGAAAATGCAGTCTAGAGAAGCAGTTTCTGCAATAACAATCAATGCAGCTCACGCATTGAATCGTGGTGAAACACATGGAAGTATAGAGGTGGGAAAGGTTGCTGACATTTTGATCCTTGACTGTCCAAATCCTGAATATCTAACATGGAGGTTTGGGGTCAATCTTGTTCACACTGTCATTTCCAATGGCCAGGTTGTTCATTCAAGACTTGGACCCTAGTCCTCAAACAGGGGACCAGTGACTGATTCCACTGCGGATATAATTGAACGTGTGGATAATAGCTCCTTGATTTTTGTGATATCAGGAGAGAGGGGTCTATCGTCTTCAAGCTTGGTTACAACCTTTCTGATGATTGAGTGTGCCTTTTGAAGTGGTTCTGATGGTTTCAAAGGTGCAAGATAATCAATTCCCTGACTCGCGCACATGTATTCGATGGCAATCACAGTGTATGCATTCTCAAGTATGTTTAGAGCCTTTCTTGCGGCTATGGTACCCATACTGACATGATCTTCTTGATCGCCACTTGTTGGAATCGAGTCCACACTTGCAGGATGAGCTAGTACTTTATTCTCAGAAACTAATGCCGCTGCAGTATATTGAGCAATCATCATACCTGATTCCAATCCGCCCTCTGTCGTGAGGAAAGGTGGTAGGTCACTAAGATGGGGATTGACCAGTCTATTGATTCTTCGTTCGGATATACTGGCAATTTCTGAGATAGCGATGGCAAGAAAATCCATTGCTATTGCAACTGGTTGTCCATGAAAGTTTCCACCAGATAGGACAACCCCATCGTCACCAAAGACCAGGGGATTGTCGGTAGCAGAATTGATTTCGGTTTCAAGTACACTGTAGACATATCGTATTGCATCGAGTGACGCCCCATGGACTTGAGGGATGCATCTGAGTGAATAAGCATCTTGCACTTTCCCGCAATCAGCATGTGATTGATTGATTTGACTGTCACTAAGAATCTCTCGAAGGGCACGTGCAACATCAGATTGTCCTTCGTGTGGTCGAACAGAATGTATACGCTCATCAGACGCAGAACGGCTTCCACGTAGAGCCTCTAAACTCATTGAGGCTGCTATTGAGGCATCTGTAACCAACCTCAAAGAATCAGATACCGTTAGAACACCTACAGCGCTCATAGCTTGGGTACCATTTATGAGGGCTACTCCCTCTTTTGCTTGCAGAACGACTGGTTTGATACCTGCCTTCTTCAAAGCATCCTTCCCTTTGATCAGTTTTCCTTCGTAGTACGCTTCTCCCTCTCCTATCATAACCAATGTCATGTGTGCTAAAGGAGCTAGGTCACCGCTTGATCCGACTGAACCCTTTTGGGGAACATAAGGAGTCACGTCTTTGTTTAGCATCTCAAGTAGAGTATCAATGACCACTTTGCGGATTCCAGAGTATCCCTTTGCTAGTGCGTTAGCCCTCAGAAGCATCATACCTCGTACGATTTCACGTAGAAAGGGAGGGCCAACACCGACACAATGGCTACGAATCAGGTTTACCTGAAGACGGGCAAGGTCTTCCTTGTTGATAGAAACATGTGCGAGCTCGCCAAATCCTGTATTGACACCATAGATAACCTGTTCTTCACGGATTGCGGTTTCAACCACATCTCGACTTTTTTGAATTCGTGATTCTGCTGAATCGTCAAGCTTCACAGATTCGTTATGACATGCAACCTTCACGACATCTTCTAACGTGAGACTCTCACCATCAATCATGACAGTCATAAAATGCACCCGCTATGCGAGGTAGAGTTGACCTTACTGGTCACTGCCCGGTGGTGGTTTCGGTTCGTCTCTTTAGAAGTTATCGATGGTTCTATCTATCGCTCAGGACTTTCTCAACAAGGTCTTCAACTAATCCTTTCTTCGGAATATATGGGACAGAGATCTGACCCTTTTTGCCTAAGCGTTCATTCCACTCTATGGCTGTTTCAATGGCGTGGTCATTTCTTGCCCAGGCACGACGAGCTACTCCACTCATTACATCCCAATCGAGTGCAGATCGGATAATAGTATCCACTCGTTCACTACCATCAAGAACCAGTCCAAAGCCACCATTGATTGCCTTGCCAGTGCCAACCCCTCCGCCATTTGACAAAACACAGAGTGTCATTCCACGAGCTACATCACCAGCCCAACATTGATGAGCCATGTCACTCATCACATTACTTCCGTCATGAATGTTCGCGGTTTCTCTGAAGGGGCTGTCAGTTCCACCTGTGTCATGGTGGTCCCTTCCAAGCATTATTGGTCCGACTTTTCCCTCACGAACCATTTTGTTGAACTCCAACGCAATATTCACACGACCACGAGCGTCAGCGTACAAAATTCGAGCCGGAGATCCGACGACAAGTGCGTTCTTCTCAGCATCTCTAATCCAGATGTAATTGTCTCGATCCTGACCTCTTCTCTTCGGGTCAATGCACGACATCGCCATGCTGTCAGTTGCCTTTAGATCCCCATGGAATCCACTCAGACATACCCATCGAAATGGACCATAACCATAATCAAAACAGAGAGGTCCCATGATATCTTCAACGTAAGACGGAAAGATGAACCCATCTGAGGTGTTCCGTCCATTCTTTGCAATTCTCATAACACCGGCATCAAAAACAGCTTTCATGAAACTGTTGCCATAGTCCCAAAAGTAGGTCCCCCGCTTTGTCATGACCTCGATTAATTCGAATTGTTTACGTAATGATGTGTCAACCAGTTCAGTTAATCGGTCGCGATTGTTTTTGAGGAGGTCTCTTCCTTCCTCAAAGGAGATCCCCTGTGGAGTATATCCACCACCGTAGACATCGTGACAGGATGTCTGATCTGAAGCAAGTTCTATTGTGATGTCATTCTCAACTACATACTGCCAGAGGTCGACGACATTTCCATAGTATCCGAGGGATACCGGTTCTTTCCTTTCACGGTATTCTTCCACCCAACGAAAAATCTCATCCAGACTCTCGGAAGATTTACTGAGCCAACCCTGTTCACTTCTAGTGTCAACTCTGCTTTTGTCGACCTCGGCGATGATGCCAATTCCACCAGAGATCTCGATGGCTCTAGCCTGTGCACCACTCATACCTCCAAGACCGGAGGTCAAGAATACCTTACCCCTAAGGTCCTTGCTATCAGGGATTCCGAGATACATTCGCCCCGCGTTCATGAGTGTGATGTAGGTTCCATGGACAATCCCTTGGGGTCCAATGTACATCCAACCACCTGCTGTCATCTGTCCATAATTAGCGACACCCATGGCGGCTGCATGATGAAATCCTTCGAGTGTGTCAAACATCCCTACCATGAGGCCGTTTGTTGTGATTGCTCTTGGTGCATTCTTGTTTGATGGAAATAAACCCACTGGGTGTCCTGAACTGACGACAAGAGTTTGCTCATCAGTCATCGTTTCAAGATACATCTTGATCAACTGATACTGCATCCAGTTCTGACATACCTGTCCACTCTCCCCGTAGGTCACCAGTTCATATGGATACAGAGCGACATCATAGTCCAGGTTGTTGTCAATCATCAGCTGCATTGCTCGAGCTTCCAGAATCCCTTTGTACTCGTCAACAGGCTGGGCCTTGATAGGACTAAGTGGACGATAGCGATAACCGTAGATGCGCCCCCTTGTCATGAGTTCGTCAAGGAATTCAGGAGCTAGGGTTTCGTGAAGAATCTCTGGAACGTATCGTAATGCATTTTTTACAGCGACAATGGTTTCAGAAGGGCTCAAACTATACCCCCTACTAGGAGCTCGTCTATACTGGGGTTCAAAGACTGGAGCTTGGGGGAGTTTTGAGGGGAGTTTGATTGTCATTGCCTTAGAAATATCGAAACTCATGGAACCACATCCAATCAGTAGTTATCCCAAGTGGAGGTCCTTCATAAACAAGTCGCTCTAATGAACTGGCGCGTCTATTAGTTTGATTCATAACTGTGAAGTGTATCTGTTGTAAAAAAAGCCGGAGACGTTGTGTTTTTTAGATGTGTTATGATTTCAGGGACTCAGGTCGTCAGGAATCATGAAAGACGAAGTTATTCCTCTATTACAAGAGATGATTCGAAATCGCTGTGTTAATCCTCCTGGAAATGAGATGAAATCAATACGAACGATTGAACGATACCTTTCCTCATATGGGATTGATTCTGAGATATTCGAATCAGCCACTGATAGAGGCAATCTGCTTACAACAATAAAGGGAACTGGTGATGGTCCAAGCTTGATGTTTGGACCGGGACATGTTGATGTTGTGCCGGTTGAGAACGAGGATGAGTGGACTGTACCTCCCTTTGAAGGAGCTATCAAGGATGGATGTGTCTGGGGAAGAGGGGCACTTGATATGCTGTATATAGTTGCATGCCAGACAGTAGTGTTTGCGCATTTGCACAAGGAGGGCTTCAAGCCAAAAGGGGACCTCAAATTACTAGTTGTAGCAGACGAAGAAGTCGGAGGAGGACTTGGTGCAAACTGGATGCTGCAAAATCATCCAGAGAAAGTCAAAGTGGATTATCTAGTGACTGAGGCAGGTGGAGACCCCGTTGGACCAAATCGGCTTTCATTCATCTATGGAGAGAAAGGGACTGCGTGGACTAGAATGAAGTTCAAAGGAATGGAAGGACATGGCTCGGCTCCATACAAATCTAACAATGCAGTTGTGAAAATGGCTGAAGCCATCCAGCGCGTCAAAGAATATCAACCACCCCGAGATACGTCATTCACAAAACCATTTCTAAAAGCAATAGGATTTGGAGGGATCACTCTAGCTTTGTTAAATCAACCCCGCACGCTAGGGTTTATGCTAAACATGATGACAAAACACAATAGAGGCAGTGCAGCATTCATTCAAGCACTCAGTCAAATGACTTGGTCACCCAATGTATGCCGAGGAGGAGTGAAGACCAATACAATACCTGGATCTGCAAGTTTGGATATTGATGTACGAATTCTCCCAGGTCAAGATGAAGAATATGTTAGAGAGCACTTCAGAAAAGCCCTAGGACCTCTAGCAAAAGAGGTTGAGATTGAAAGACTGAAGCCTGAAGAAGGAGGTGCTTTGACAATGGGTTCCTTGAGCGATACAATCTCACCATTTGTGGATTTGATGGAGTCAATTGTTAAAGAGATAAGAGGTTCTGAATACATGATTGTCCCCATGCTTTCACCAGGGGCTACAGATTGTCGCTTTTTCAGGAAAGCATGGAGTACACAAGCATATGGGTTTAGTGTACATGATGGCTCTTTGGACCTTTCAACACTGCAGAGTCTCTTTCATGGGACTGATGAGAGAATCCCAATTGGCACTTTAGAGATGACAGGTAAGGGATATATGGAACTCGCCAGGAGATTTCTTTCTTAGCCAGAATTAGAGGTTAGGTCAAATGAGCAGTATCTGGACAAAAGCTCGAAAGAACACACCAGAGATAGATTGCAGCCTCTGTGGATTTCCTACATGTGCTACCTTTGCCCGTTTGCTTGTTACAGAGAATATCGAGATTACCAAATGTCCTATCATATCTTTAGAAGACTATAGTGATAAACAGGAAGAACTGACCAGAATATCGACGGACTCACGAAATATCACTAAACCAGCACCTGAACAACCTGAAGGAGGAGTCCTTCTCTCAAAACCATGTATGGACTCACCAGACCTCCTAATGGCGGAGATGCGTATCTTCAATGGTGTAAGACCAGGATCTCCCCAAAGATTCGGGGTGTTGGACCCTGTGATTCTCTGTTGGCTTCTTGACTGCGTATCATCAAGATACCAAGATATGCGATGTAGTAAGGAACTTGCCTATGCATGGGGAGATATAGAAGAAACCAAAGTTCACATTCTCAGAGATGGTAGGGTTAGAATGCGACGAGCAAAGGGGAAGGATCACGCTCTAGAATCATTCCGAATTATTGAACGGACTGTGATTGGCGCAACTATATGCAATTGCTGTGGACACGATCTTTTCTCCGTGCTTGTTGGATTGGCACCTCCACCCACAGAGGAAACTCATACTGTACTAAAGGCGGGCAGCACCATATCCATCAATTCCGAGCAGATAGAATGGAACCTGAAAAATCAGTCAATGGAGGTTGATCTTGGAAAGCGAATGCTCAATCTGATTGAACCCATTTACGATGTCCTAACGAGTCAACTTGATCTTATGATATCCGGGGATTTTACGTCTGAAAATACATTCGATACAAGACCGCAAATTTGCAAGTTCATCGGCATGATGCTTGAATCATCAACTCAAGAGTATGTGACTGTGTTCCTGAAGGGATTGGCACATGCACACTTCTTGGATAACGCACTACAAGGTCTTGCTGAGTTAAGACAACTGACAAATGAACAACAGGTGAACACCGGTTTTGTCATCGAGTTGTTGAAAAATGCACAGAAGAAATCTCTGAGTGATTATGAAACGACCTCACTAGACAACTCATTAATTCTCATGGTGGCACATGCTTCTCGTGTAGAACGAGGATTAAGTCTCTATGAAAAGTGGATATGATCTAAGCCAACTTTCTCCAAGCTAATTATATCAAGTATTACATCTATAATACGATTGGTGTACAGATTGGCAGGGATCGTATTTTTCAAAACTGTGATGCTAGAAGAAATCGTGGATTTCTATGTCAATGAGATAGGAATGCACGTCTGGTTAGAGCAAGAGGAATGCACCATCCTCAGTCATGGTAATCTCCTGCTGGGATTTTGTCATCGTGATATGGCAGAACTAGAAGGGATGATCACTTTCTTCTATCCAACAGAGGATGATGTTGATACAATGTATAAATTGCTTGGGCAGAATGCGACTTCAGAACCTGTAATGAATGAACGATATCAGATCTATCAATTCTTTGCAAAAGACCCAGAAGGCAGAATATTAGAGTTTCAAACATTCCTCCATCCTGTTGAACCAATTGGGTTCTAAACTGTGAAAAAGTTCAGATTGCTACCAGTGTACTGCTCTCAACAGTCCAACCAAGTTGTTTAGCAGTTTTGAATGCCTCACTAGATTCATTGTACTTGCCTGTGAACCAAAGGACAAGACGCAGTTTATTCCATAAATTGGAATTGTCCTTGTCATCTTTGATCTCTTTCCGGACATTCTTCACCATCTTGCGGTACTGCTTTTTTTCACGTTTTCGGGATTCAGCCGCTTTTTGCAAAATTCCATGTATCTGCTCACTCAATATACCAACGGGATATTTCAAGAACTCTTCAGATTGATTTCGCATGAATGCATTGATTGCAGCTTTTGGTGTGTCTTTTACTCGCCAGAGCTCTCCAGTGACCAATTGTTCTTCATAGCCACTCATCATGAACTCTTGCAAATCCTGCAGGTTGGTAGTAATATTATGGTCTTCACCGAGGGTCTTCTGACACCAATCTAATTCGCGATAAACAAGCTCTGAACCGACATTATACAGAACACTGGGTGTGGCTTCAATTTTTTTCAAATCATTCAGGAGATCCTTTATCGTGTATTGTTTCCTCTTTGTTAACTTAACAGCCACAGTATATTCACCCACCAATGCTCATAGTTACTAGTCTTATGTTCTGATAAATCATGTTACTAGATACATCTGCAATCATTCTACTATTATCATGAAAAAGCACCTAGATTGGTAGATGCCACAACAGCCAGTCAGGTAATGGAACATATAGTCGTACATAGACGACGAAAACAAGAACCATGAATGATATGAGAACTACTCCCCAGTCTCGCTTCTGAAACGACAGAGTATACATATAGGTTCGATTCTCGCTTGCACCAAAACCTCTAGACTCCATACTCTCTGCAATGGAAAGAGCTCTTCTGATTGATACAATGATCAATGGTACAATGATTGGGACTATATTCCGAATTCGCTTCAATAAGTTACCTTTGTCTAGCTCTACACCTCGAGCTTTCTGTGCATCCATAATTGCATAGGCTTCCTGTCCAAGGGTCGGCACGTATCTCATTGCCATGCTCATCGCAAATGCAAATTCGAATCGTACACGCATCTGAATCAATGCCTGCGAGAGCTCCTCAGGATGAACAGTTAGGAAGAATATAGAGAAAGATGTCATCAACGCCACTAATCTAATAGTTAGTGCTAGAGAGTGCGAGAATGGATTTGGTCCGGTAGAGAGAAGTGTGTTGAATACTATAATAAAGATGAGGAGAATTGATAGCCCCTTCATACTCCGAGACCAGCGCCTTAGTGATTTTGCAGCTCCTAATATTGGTACAAGACAGAAGAAAATGATCAGCAATGGAATAATCTCCAAGAAGAGGAGAGAAACCACTGCAAGGACAATTGACATGAACATCTTAGCCCTTGGATCTAAACTGTGAATGAGGGAGTCCTGGCGAGTATACTGGAAGACCTCGAGAAATGCCAGTTCATGCACCTCCCATTATTTTCACTACAGCTTCTTCCAAATCATCCATCAAAGTAAGTCTCTGAGGAACATCTGGGAACACTTTATGGAGCTGTCGTGCTGTTTCTGTTAGCTGAGGTCTAGAAAGAGAGCATTGCTCTATCACCGCGTCATTGCTCAAGACGGAGTTCGTTGGACCATCTGCGACAATCATACCATTTGCCATCGCAACAGTCCGGGGAAAATTCTCAGTGACGAACTCAATGTCATGGGTCACAACTATCACGGTCTTCCCCTTGTCATTCAAAGCACAAAGCATTCTGGCAAGGTTCTCTTTTTGCCTTGCGTCCTGACCAATTGTTGGCTCATCAAGTGAGATTACTCTGGGCTCAGTTGCAAGGACAGTGGCAAGTGCCACACGTTTTCGTTCTCCGCCTGAGAGTGTGAAGGGGGAACGTTCAGAGAATCCTGCAAGTCCAAGGCTTGCCAATGTCCTCTCACATCTCTCTTTAGCTTCTTCCTTTTGGTATCCAAGATTCTCAAGACTGAACAGAATTTCTCGTTCAACACTATCTAAGAAGAGTTGGTGGTCAGGATTCTGCATTACAAGTCCAATATCACGTGCCAACTCGGCAACAGAGTAATGCTTAGTATCCACACCGTCAAAGATTACTCGACCATTGTCAGGTCTAAGAAGTCCATTGAGATGCTTCACAAGAGTTGTCTTTCCAGCTCCATTGCTACCCATTATTGCAATTCTTTCACCATCATTAATCTGAAGCGAGATGCCTTGTAATGCAGTATACAAACCATCATAGGCAAAATGAACATCTTCCAGGATTATCATCTCTGTTTGACCTCCTGGACTAATGCTGCTAATTCTGCTCCTGTTAATGGTACAGAATTAAGATTCAACCCTCTCCCTTTCAACCGTTTGTACAGATGTGTGGCTTTGGGAATACCAACTCCAATCTCCTGACAAAGGTCCATTGTAAGAACCTCTCTTGGCTCTCCATCAGCTACGATGCTACCTTTGTCCATCAGTATGACACGAGATGCATCCTTTGAAACCAAATCCAATCGATGCTCAACAAGAACTACTGTCAGATCATTTCTATTCAAGTCTGATATTAATTCAAGAATTGTTTCTGCACTTCGGGGGTCTAAGTTCGAGGTGGGTTCATCTGCAACAAGTATCTTGGGCTTGAGCGCTAATGTTGCAGCTATCGCTACTCGCTGTTGTTCGCCGCCGGACATTTCATGGGGATGTTTATCCCTCAGATGTTCAAGATCCAACATCTCAATGAGTTCCTCAACTCTACGACGCACCTCATTAGGGTCAACACCTAAATTCTCTGGCCCAAATGCAATTTCACGTTCTACATTGAGAGTCACGAGCTGATTCTCTGGTTCTTGAAACACTAGTCCTGCTATTGGTGCGAGTTGGGCAACACTATTTTCACGAGTGTCTTTTCCATCAACATATACATTTCCGGCAATGTAACCACGATGGAATTGAGGAACTAGACCATTTATTGCTCTACACAAAGTGGTTTTTCCACAACCAGAAGGACCTGTTAGTACTAGATATTCCCCTGGTTCGACCTTAAGACTGATACGTCTAAGTGCAAGAGTTTCTGCACCTAGGTACTTGAAACTGAAATCAGCGAACTCTATCAGGGGCAATCTACACAGCACTCTCTCTTTCTTCTGAATTCGTCTTACTCTCAATAGCACCCCTAATAATCTCTAACGATTTCATGAGTGCCTTCTCAAGGTCTTTCTTTCCATTTGCGCCAGCAGCATTTGCATGACCACCACCAGCACCATCAATTATCGCTCCAAGTGGATCCATAACATCCGTTCCAAGATTGATTCCAGTGTGCTCAAAAAAGTCGCGGGTGCTTCGTGAGCTGACCCGCACAACATCATCTTTCGGGCTACCTCCAACAATCGCCACATCTGCACCAATGTCAATAAGGCCACGACAGGCACTCGCTTCAAAGGCTTTGATTTTCGATATAGCAACAATCCAGTCCCCTATTAGATGGACTTTCACCCGACCTGCGGCCTTAAGACGAGCGATTCGTTCGGACCGGTCAGGTCGTATCAATAGAGACCTCACACATCGTTCATAATCAGCTCCAGCTTCGATAAGCTTGATGGCGGCTGAGAGTGTATTCGAATCAGCGTAGAAGAAACGTCGCGTATCAAATATCATTCCAGTGAGAAGCAGATTCGCTGTATCTCTATCAATGTCAATTCCAGTATCATTGTACACATCAACGATTATCTCGCACGTAGATGACTTATCGCTATTCAGTATCTGATGTTCTGCTATCTCATCAATTTCAGGGTTCAATTCATGGTGGTCAATGACCAGCGTCTTACTAGGATTAGTCAAAATATCTTGAAGACCTGACCCCAGCTGGAATCGACTATTTGTATCGAGTAGCACAAAGAAATCATGAGTGTCTTCAGACTTATTGTGAATTTCCACCTTAGGTGCAAAATTCTTGAGGATTTGATTTGACAACCTACTTCTATCATCTGTTACGAGAGAATACGTGCCCTCAGGAGTGATTGTTTTGTACAGTTGGGCAAAAGCTATCATTGCGCAGACTGCATCTGGATCAGCATTCTGATGACCCATGATAAGAGGATTCTTTACTTCTTTGAGGATCTCTTGAAGGTTCATTGATCCTTCATCTCCGTCAACTGATTCTCAAGCCACTCAACTCCGAAGTCTGTTGCTTCTTGCAACAAATCGTCAAGTGAGTGACCCGAGTCGAAGGCCTGACTTAGCTCAATTTGGACATCGAGGTCAAGCTGACCATTCTCAAATTCGAGAGTACAGCTGACGAACATGCTCTCTATGCTTTTCGCGGGTATCTTCTTAACAACAAAATCACTAATCTGAGCCTCGCAACTTTCTGTAAGTTTCTCAATGACTTCCTCCGAGATTTCGGGAAGTCCGATGCTCAGTATTGGATTCATCTTTATCACTGAATACGCAAATTCCGTTTTGAAAGATCTAGTTCAAGCTTTGTCTGAAGCTCTTTAAGCTGATCAGCAAGTTTTCCAGTCTGTTTTGTGGTAGATGCCAGTCTCATCTCAATAGTCTTCTCTCTATCTTCTAGCTCCTCCACAACTGCAGGTTTCTCTACTTTGAACATAACCTGTCCTACAGCTTTGTATGTGACAGTATCATCAGGGTGTTTTTTCAATTCTTCGAGCGTCCCTTTTACTTCGGTCAGCTCAGCCTGAAGTGTCTGAGACATAGCTGTAAGAGTTTCATGATTACGTCGCATTGTATCGAATTTCTGAAGTTCTTGCTCCAATGCGGGTGGTATATTCTGGGCCATTATTGATTCACTCCTTCTCACAAAACAGCTTGTTTCAGACTGCGCCCTCTGAGATGGGACTTAACTGTTGTGGCATGACATCAAGCAAGCTCAACTGTTCGAAGGCAAGCAGAAACCCAAGCAAGGTATGAGTTTATCGCAGCTCGCAGTGCAGTGATATCATTCGCTTCAACCTCGATGACAAGGATAGAATCATGAATCGACACACTTGTTGTGGCTCTATCAGATGGCCCGGATTTAGTCTCAGGGCTCAAAGCAGCTAGAAGCAACTCTGCTGTCTTCTTTGAATCAAGTGGAATCTCAATTGTTGATTTACCTAACACAATACTAGAGCTCATCAGTTTCACCGCTTCTGAAAGAGGTCACCCTGATTCTTGGACCAATTTCAGCACCATCAGTAGTATGATAATGCGTCCAAAGAATCTTTCCAGAGGGGGCGTCCTGAAGCCAAATCAGAGACTGGTTAGGTTCATGTGTGGTTGTATCTAAATGAATGACCTCTGCAAGTTCAAGACCCAAGAAAGATGCGAGCATCTCACCTAGAGCACGTGTCTTTTCGCTACTATTAGATTCGACAAAGACTCCAATGACTCTGTTGATTTTTTTCTTTGCAGCATTGACCTCACGACGGAGCATAGCCATCTCTACTTTGATGGATGCTAGTTCCTCTTCCGAGGAAGAAGTAAAACTGAGAATACTTGGATTTCCCTTCCACATTGAAATTATGAGTGCGGCGTGTGCTCCGGTCTGTCTAACACGTGCGGCGATCTCAGAGAGACCCTGTCCCCCTCTATTGAATCGCTCAGTATTTGGAAGTACAGTCCATAAGTCACGTGCAAAAGAACGTACTCGATTGGAAGTCTTCCGCGAGGTGGTAATAAGTAAAATCGGCAATGCAGTCCGGCCTTGGTTACTCTTCTGGTTCAAGTGCGGTTTCAGTTTCTTCTGGTTCAGGTGTAGTTTCCGTTTCTTCTGATTCTACAGTTTCAGCATCGATGACAATTTCCTCTTTCTCGACATTGGGAAGGAAATCGACAGCTTCTTCGATGGCCTCATCATCGCGAAGTGCAAGAAAATCACCGGAAACCCTCTGTGCAATTGCTCGTTTGGCTGCTTTACCTGCATCTGTGTAAGGAACGTAGGCACCACCTGTAAAGAGTAGATCGCACTTATTGCATGTCCATAGTCCAACAGCCTTTCTCTTCAATGCTTTTGTAGCACACGCGGGGCAACGATTCGGTTCATGCCTTCTCTTCTCTATATCAAGGACTCTTCGGCGTAGCTTAGCACCGTACCTTACTCCGAATCTTCCTGTGCTACCAACCTTCTTGGTTCGTCCCATTTTCTGGTCTCCTTGTGATTATCACTTCACCCCACAAGAGGGGAAGTAAGGCTGCTGGAACCTATCAGTCGGCCCATTATTGATTCTCTTATTAGGCTTACGTTGTGTTGTGTTTCTCTTATTCTGACTCTGTTTCTTAAATGGTGAATGAATCTCAACTGCAAGAAACTTCTGTGTTCCACCCTTTCCCTACCGATGTCACCACCCTCATTAGTCCGATGAACTAACGAGGTAGTAGGAACATTGTCGACTATCATTAGGATGAGATCCCTCCTGAAGACCTGGCTTTCTTCTTCTGCACTGATACTAGAGCATCACTTCCAGTAGCAGAGAGTTTTTCCACAGTACTTTCCACGACGGGGTCATTATCACTCTCACTAGTTGCATCACTGAAATAAGCAAGGTCCGATTGGACAGAGTGAACAGCCGCGGACTCTCCAGAACTTGATGATAGTTCTTTTCCTGAGAGTAAGGACACCCCATTGGATTTAATCCTTCGGGTTTTCAGTCGCGCACGTCGAGCCTTGTCCAGGGCTCTAGTCCACAGGCCTAGTCCTATCATATTTTTCTATATTGATGCGAGAATATGAACTCATACAATTGGTGTTGTATGAACTGAGAGTATCCATCTTATCTATCCGTTGGCAGAAAGTAGATGACCAGATTGAAATTCTGATCATCTATACACATCTACTCTACAGACTTAGTGGCTTCAACGATTGCCTTCTTGATGTCCCCTGTAGTTTCTAGAGCCATATCCATAGCCTTTTCGACAAGCTCAAGTGATATAGGACCAGCTCCACCGCCTTTCTGTATTGCAGTGAATTTATTATCTTTGTCAACTGCCATTGTAAGTCTACAGTCTTGTACGAACTCCTCTTTCAACGTTGGATCGAGTATGAGACTCTCATCAATCTTGGATACTGTGTGCTCGATTGCCATGTTGTTAAGGGGCAGCGGTAGCATCTTACCAGTTTTTACAGCTTTGTCATCTTCCCATTTCATCTCAGAATATTTCGTTGTGAGTAATGCTGCATTAACTGCAATGGATGACGCATCAATGAGATTCCCATCATACTCCATAGGATAGACATCTGCAAATACCATGTAGACTTTCTTTCCTTCCTCGATACAGAGTTTCTTTGTATCAACGGTTCCAGATTCTCGTACTCCACGATCAACAACCCGTGCAAGCTCGATAGCACCCTCTTTGGGAGGACCCAGTTCGAACAGGGGTGATGCAATGGGAGACATCTCAGCAGTCACCATTATTACTCCTTGATCAGGAGAGTCGGAATAGGGGTCTCCAACTAAGACTTTCACTCCTGCAACAATACTCGTATCACCGAGCCTCACAAGGGCTGATCCCTCAGCTTTTGCAGGAACTACATTTGCCTCAATTACAAGATCGCGGTACTCACTAAAACCTCGGCCATCAATACGTTCACCCTTCCGAAGAAGGTCTGAAATGAAGTCTCGATCCATGTGACTGATTGTTTCAGAACTATAATCACCCATTCTACTCACCCTCCATAAGTTCAGCTTCACCCAGATCTGTTTCTAGGTCGTCTTCGTAGTCATCATCGCCTTCTTCACCTGGCTTCTTGGCATATGTGCGTTTCAGAGCTTCTTTCTGAAGTTCATGAAGATACTTGCATGAGTTGATCCCCATACGCATTGCCTCCACGAGCTCTTCTTTTGTGAAGGACCCATCCTGTTGAAGGAGAGTAATCTCCTCAGTCTGGGGGATAATTGCCATCGGAACATCGCCTTGTCCGTACTTGTCTTCCTCATCTCCAAGATCAACCAATAGTTTGCCATCAGCTTTACCTACTGCAACTGAAGGGATTAGACCTCTCATCGGGATTCCAGCATCTGCAAGCGCAAGCGAAGCTGCGTTAATTGCGGCACAGCGTGTACCACCATCTGCTTGAATCACTTGGATGAAAACATCAACTACTGCTTTCGGAAATTCTTCAAGAAAGAGCGCGGGTTTCAGAGAGTTAGCAATGACCATTGAAATTTCTCTCTCTCTTCGAGATGGAGCAGGTCTCTTTCTATCTGGAACCGAGAATGTTGCCATTCTGTAAACCACTCTTAGATAGGCTCTATCGTTCAGTGTTAGGTGCCTTGGGTGCAGCTCTCGTGGACCATAGACTCCAGCTATGATGTAGGTCTTTCCTTGGCGGATTGACGCGGAGCCATCAGCCTGCTTGAGCACGCCAACTTTTAGCTCGATCGGTCGCATTTCATCAGGTCGTCGACCATCGATTCTCAAGCCCTCAGGACTAATTAGAAAATCGGGCTTTACTTCAGGATTCATTTTTCACTCACTTCCTCTGTTGGTTCTTCTTTTTCTTCATCTTTCTTTGCTTCGACCTCAACTGCGGTTTCTTTTTCCTCAGGTGGGGTCTCAGGTTCTGATTTTTCTTCTGAATCCGTTTTGGATTCTGGTTCTGGCTCGGGTTCAGCTTTTGCATCTAATTCGGGTTCTGGTTCAGGTTCGGTCTCCGTTGATGCAGCCGCATCTTCAACCTCTTCTTTTTTATCTACTGAACCTTTGATTTTTTCCAATTCCTCCAAAAGCATCGAACTAATCCGGTCTGTAAGTCTGGATGTGTGCGCTTGGGCCTCAATGGTCCTGAATGCCTTGATAGCAAGGCGAAGAATCTCCGTACTCGGAGCGCGTATCCATATACGACCATTCTGACCGACAATAGTATCAATCTTCAAGTGGTCGTTAATCATGTTGATCATGGAACCGCTTCTACCAATTATTCGCGGAATCTTTGCAGGACTCACATCTAGAACCATTCCGTCAGTAAGTACCGTAAGACCTCTTGCTTTCATTCCGAGGAAGGGACCGCTATTCCTATCGAATGCGATAACTTCTGCAGAAATCACATCACCAATATCCATGTACTCTGAAATGTCGTCAGAGTATGGTCGTCTCAATGCATTATTCGCATGAAGAGATGCGCCATAAGGACCACCGATGTCCACCTTCCAATTGTTACCAGCTACAATATTGATTGTCGCAATTACAAGATCGCCTTCTTTTGGAATGTAGGTGCCCTCAAGAGCAACCACTTTGACTGTGTTTCCTCTGAGCTCGGCCAGACCCACAAGAGAAGAGAATATCTTGCCTTCTTCATCATATGTACCAAAGGAGGATCTATACCTACCTTCAGCAAGTAACTGCCCGGGGACAACTACTTCACGTTTTTGAAAATATACTGCCAATTATCTATTCCCTCTTTCTGATTCAAATTTTTATAATTCTATTATTTGATTATGATTATCTGAGGACCTCGATTCGGATTTGTCCTTTTGTCAATTTATTGAGTTCATCATAGAGCTCTTGCCTTTTCTGAGCTGGAATCTCAACAAGTCCAGTCCACGAACCATCTTGACCCCATGATTCTGATTTTATTACGCCAGCTGTTGTAACTAAGTTGTATCCTTTGCCAGAGAAAGAAGCGGGTAAAGTAATCTGTAACTTCACACTCTCGAAAGAGATTGGAATAATCACTCTGAGTGCCTTTACAACTGTTGGAATCTGTTCATCCACAGTAATGAAGGGGTCAACAGTAACTTTAGCTTCTTCCATTGCTTGACGAATTCTGTCTGGTGGATGAGGGTGTCCAGTCTGTGGATTCATGGCACGCTTTGCCAAGTCACGGATAATCGTTTCAGTCTTCTCTTCCACAAGCTGTACTCTCTGTTCGTGGGTTAGTTTGAACTCTCCCCGTTTGATGATTTCTGGAGCGATTTCGAAAATTTCGTCGGACCCAAAGGCATCTTTTACAAGGCTGTCTGTCGCGCGTTCTCCTCTTTTAGCATCTTCATATACTTCGTATGATTTCAGAATCTCCTCAAGAGGGATATCTTCTCCTCGTCTGTACTCAAATGCAAGATTCGGATCAACAAATATCTCAAACCGTAGATGGCCTTTTTTAATTCCGATGACCACTGCATCTAGCTCTAACCACGTGTCTCCGGATTTCTTACCTGATCCTCCTCCGCCCATCATCGTTCGGTCAACTCTTACTCTTTCTTCGGTCTGGCAGGGTTTAGGAAGCCTTCTATCTCATTCTGTGTTAGTTTCACAAAGGTTCGAGATGTTTTTGGTATTTTTGCTATCTCAACATTGTCTGTGGTCAATTCCTTCTCATCAGACTCGCGAAGTGCATTCAATGCGAGAGCTATAGCATCATCCGTGTTCATCTTCCGGGAGTAGTTCTTCTCAAGATATTCTCCAGCACGGGCTGCACCTCTTCCTAGAACTGCAACCAAGAATCCCCAATAGGTTCCCACTGGGTCAGTCACATACAATTTTGGTGAGCCATCATGATCAATGGAGCCAAATATCATAGCAACTCCATAAGGTCTAGCTCCACCGCCCTGTGTGAACTGAGCCTTTAGGTCGCAGATATGTTCAGCCAATACCTCAGCGGGTACAGGCTCTTCATATGTTAACCAGTATGATTGTGCCTTGACTCTGGCCTCAGATATCAGCTTTCGAGCATCAGCGGTAAGACCTGAAGTTGCTGTACCAACGTGGTCATCAATTTTAGAGATTTTTTCCACACTATCTGGTTCTTGAAGAGGTTTAATCTTCTTCTTTGCCAGAAGAATCACTCCATCATCTACAAGAACACCGATTGATGTTTCACCTAGTTCAACCGCCTTTTTTGCATATTCAGCGGCGAATATCCTTCCATCAGGACTAAAGATGCTGGTACTCATATCATAACCAGAGCCAGAGATCCCAAACACAGTATCTTCCTCCAAGAGCCTTCAGAACACTACGGAAGTCGGAACTTTACCAAAGATACAATCCAACAATTCCGAAGAGCCATGAGGACTCTCTTGTTGCCAGCCCTAGGCATTCCTGCCACAAGGCTCTGAGTCGAAAACTCCGACCTATGCTCATAAAGCTTCTGGTACATCCTCAGAGCTGAAGACGCTAAATGTACCTGTTGTGCTTCGATTATTACTCTTGAAGCAGATACAGATAGACGACGAATCCAAGAGAGAGTATCACTGATGCAGCACCGACAAATACACCAAACATTGTAGATGCCATTATTGCTACGACTATCAGGACTACAATGACTTCTGTCCAACCTGCTCTAATCTCAGTCAAAAATAATTTTAGATTTATTACGGTAACTGAAAGGAATACGAAGAACCCAAGCATCACTAGAACTTCTATCAATACTGTGATGGCAGGGTTAATTGCGTTCAAAGCACCTACAGGGCTTGAATCGATAATTTCCGGTGAAGACCAGGCCCAAAGGGAAATTCCCAAGACTAAGATCAAAACGGAAAATATAATCGTAACAAGTAATGATCTTATCATTTTGCTTCTTTCAGGGGTTTCTTCGCTCACTGTCTTCACACCGACCTTAAAAACCGAGATGCCTAAGTTCCACACTTAAACATACCGACGGAATCAACGTTGTCTTGTCAATGATAGTTAGTGGTTGTGGTGAGAATCCTCACTTGATTCAACAACGGTCTCCACGAATACCTCCTCTATGTCCTCAACTTTCGTGTCAAGCTCGACATGGACCCGCTCCTTGATTCTTTTAATCTGTAGAGCGAGAATGTATGATAATGCAGCGAGTATTCCAGCTATTGCACTTGGAGATACATGCAATACAAAGGAGGATGCAATGCCAATCAGTTCAGCAAAGAGTGCAATCAGGAATACGGAGAAGATCACACCGCGTACTGATTTCACCAATTCATTTGATGCAGCAGCTGGAGCGACTATTATGGCGTAGACCAAAATAGCACCAACAGCTTTCGTGGCAAGAGCGATTGCTAGGGCTGAAACAATAAGCATCAGATAGTGATACGCACGCGCATTCATCCCATGAGCGATTGAGCCTTCCATATCAACACTGACGTATACGAACTCTTTGTTGAACATCAGAGTGATGACTCCAAGGAGAAATGCGGTACTAGCTAGCAGAATCACATCAAGGTCATTGAGTAATAGAATGTCACCCACTAAATAACCCCAAATTTGGGGAATCCTGTAGGGTGGAATGTAGTACATAAGGAATACAGCAAGACTCATGGAAAGGGCAAAGGAAACACCAACTGCAACTTCCATTTTTTGAGTGATTCCAGATTCACCAGCATAACCTGTGAACACTGCTACAAGAACTGCGAATAATAGTGCGCCGAAAATTGGGTCAAACCACGGAGCTATTCCTGAGTCCTGTAAGAATATCCCGAGCGCTGTTCCGCCTAAAGCAGCATGTGCAACTCCTGATGCCATGAATGACAATCCACGAAAGACAAGGAATGTTCCACTAGCCGCTGCTATAACCGCCACTAGAAATGCGCCAATCAATGCCCTCTGAAGAAAGGGGCTGGTGGTGATTATTTGCAGAATATCAATCATGACTGTCAATCCCCGAGTCTTTGGTCATGCAATAACGGTGCCCAGAGTGTTCGATAATTCTCGCAGAGGGCCCGTAGACTTTCTTGATAAGGTCAGGATCCATGACCGAACAGGGTTCGCCGATACCAATTACGGTGTTCTTCAAAAGGAGTACATCTTGAACTAGTGTGTGGATAGGGTTGAGGTCGTGTGTGACCATGATTATGCTCACGTCATTCTCTTTGCGATATCGCCCCAGGGCTTCAACAATTAGGTCCTGGCTCTCAACATCTGTACCAGCTAGTGGTTCATCAAGAACCAAAATAGATCCTTCACCTGCTAACGCTCTAGCAACTAGAACGCGTTGTCTCTGTCCGCCTGAAAGTTCGGGAAAGGGCCGTTCCCAAAGCTCTTCCATGTCTACTTGTTGTAGAGCATCCTTTGCAATCTTGATGTCTTTAGATGACGCAAAACGAGGAGGGAGTTTCTTGAGTAATCGCCCCATCAATACTATGTCTTTCACCTTCATTGGTACTGTAAGCTCAATTCGGTCTCGTTGTGGGACATACCTCACGATCTTCCGAATCTTACCAGATTTTTTCACTGAATCGTATCCAGAAACTTTGATACTACCGCGAAACGGTTTGATGAGTCCGAGAAAGGTCTTCACGAGGGTAGATTTACCTGATCCATTCGGCCCAATTATTGCCATGAAACTTGGGGATTTGATACCAAACGAAACATCATGAAGAGCAAGTTCACCATTAGGATAGCGTACAGCAAGATTGTTTGCTTCAATCAATGGAACTGCTTCCATCAATCGCCGCCTCCCATTAGACTGACGTCGACCTTCAACACCTTCTTCTGTGCACGGATCTTCTTCAAGAATTCACGGACTTGGTCTGCATCAGAGGTCACAACCATCACTTCAACACAATTCCCTTCACCTGTATGGTCGTGAATCAACGCTGTAAGAGCGTCGCCAAATTCATGTTGGACTGCTGAGATGCCTCGACCCTGACCTTTCTTAGCATATAGGGCTGTGAGTACGGCCGTCACATTTCCTTTTACGTTCTCAATTGTGCGATGTTCAGACAACAATGTCTGGACTGCATGTCGAACAACGTCAGACCTGCTTGCGAATCGTCCTTTCTTTTTTAGAAATTCTAACTCTTTGAGATCGGAATCGGTCATGGATATAGCAACAATGGGCATCGTTAACACCTTTAGAATATCATCCAGGTTAGTAACTATTACAAAATTGTTATTAAGGATTTGGCTAGATGAAGTTCTGTAGTGATTGATTTGAAGCGGAAACAATATGCCCTAATCCCACTGGTTTTGTTTTTGTTACCCCTCATTTTGAGTTCGGTGGTTTTAGAGGTGCATGCACAAGACCAACCTGTTCATGAGATAGCAGTTTCAGTAGCTTCACTTGCAGGGATAGTCCAAGAAGTAGGTGGTCCTCAGGTCAGCACCTCGGTCCTACTTCAACAAGAAACAGAACCTCACGCATTCTCTGTCACTCCAGAAATCATCGCTACAGCTGATGCGGCTGACCTGCTGGTCTTCACGGGACACTTACACTGGGAGGAAGAGCTTGCTAATCTAACAGCAACACCATTCATCACATTTCATGATGTCGATGCTTCGGAGAACTATGATGATTATGGTGCAGCATTATCACCAATGCCTGGGGGGGAGGAGAATAGTGAGGATGCCCAAGAAGGAAACCCGCATGGGTTCTGGCTGCTTCCACGAAATGCTTTAGCAATTGCTAATGCCACTCGAGCAGCCTTGATCACGCTCAACGCAACGATGACAGATGATTGGACCTCAAATTTCAACTCATTCGTTGATTCAATAGATGAGCTTCAGAGTATCATTGATGCTCTAGATGATGTGCATGGTTTTTCTGAGATGCATGCTGTTGTTGTATCTCCTGCAGAGGCATATGTTGCAGAAGCCTTTGGGATTGCGAGTGATGCAGTCCTACAGATTGAGGAGATCTTTATTCCTGCGTCCAAATTGTTGGATATTCAAACTGCCATCAGGAATGGAAGTATCAATCTGATAATTGGTTCTGAAGTTGCAAAGTTCCAAGCAGGTGGGGAGTATGCGTATCAGTTACAGGCAGATTACGGCGGCATCCTCATATGGTGGAGGACTGTCTTCTTTCCGGAGTCCAACTACTTCTGGATGATGAACTACAATCTTGGAGCACTTGCTTCAGG
>VAPA010216463.1_pt1 | contig 43226 bp, 83 predicted proteins | sample 3395041 | NCBI WGS metagenome assembly VAPA01 (sample SAMN08290432, study PRJNA428436) | hydrothermal vent metagenome | isolation source: Deep-sea hydrothermal vent chimney | place: Indian Ocean: Southwest Indian Ridge | depth 1973 m m
ACTCATTGCCTGAATGGCATCATCAGCACTTAATCCTGCTCTAGTAAATTCAAGAACCGCTTCTGCGCCTTCAACTTTTGTGAACGGTCTACCAGCTTTCTTTTGAACAATAGCTTCTCCAACTGGTTGTCCTCCTGCTAATGTTGTAACTCCTGAAACAGCTTCTACTCTTTTAAGTACTGCTTCATATGCCATTGCATCTTTAGCCAATGCAACAAATGGAGATGCTATAGCAGCTAATGCTCCTACAGCAAAAGTAAAATTAACCATAGTCCATCTAAGGTTATTAAGTGATTGGTTAACGTTAGCAAACATTCCTTGCATGCCTTTACCATCTTTTAATATAGTCTTTGTGACAACTTTAAAGGTTCTACCTAATTGTGCGCCTGTAGCACCCATCTTTTTCATTTCTACTCTAGTCGCACGAGTACCTTTAGCAGCAGTATTCATAGAAACAGATAATGTTTTAGTTTTCATACCTAACAATCCAGCAGTTTTAGCTTGTGTAACATATACTGTACTAACAGCTTTAGATTCTTTTTTATGTTTTTGTAAAGAATTAGTTGCTGTATTAATTTGAGCAGAAATCTTTTTGATAGCCGCTGCGCTACCTTTACCTTGTACTACTATAATAGGAATTATTATTCCACCTACACTAAAATTTCCAGCCATGTTTGCCTATCTACGTTTATGTTTACCGCTTTCATAAGCACGCTTCTTATCTCCTTCTCTTGAGTTAAATGCATCTACTAAAAGATTACATTCTGCAAGGGTTAGCGCATTTACATTGAAGAAGGTATACCCTAAATCATGTAGGAACAGAACCAAACGACCTTCGTTTTTTTCACGCTTGATTCTTAAGAGTTTTTTCCAAACTCGTCATTTTCCTTCATACTTTTAGCGCCCTTCTCATCAATTTTAATTCCTGAATTTTCAAATATTGTTCTAACTATTGTCCTAGATAATACCGGTTTAATATATGGTATTTCATCTTTAGCGAATGTTGGGTTTACACAATATTTTTCAATTATTTCACCATCTTCATCACTATCTAGATTTACTGTTTCGCCTTCTTTACCAATAATACCGAAAAGCTTTTTCATTTCTCCTCTTGTCATAGGTATCATGGATATAGTTTCTCCAATCAAATCCGGGTGTTCTTCCTTATCCTTTTTTGTTAAAAACAACTCAACTTCTTTAGGGATAAGCTTTCCTTTTTCATCTCTATCATATAATACTAGTTCTTTTTTCAACATTTTAGTTTTACCTCACACAGTTCTTATTTTCTTAAACTTGGGTACTTCCTATACACCGCCGCACGTACTTTCCTCTTTTCTTCTGGAGTTCCATGTTGAGCAACTCTTGCTAAAGCATTTCTAGCATGAGCAATATCATGTATCGGATACTTTCTTTTACCAGGAATTGCAAAATTACCTGGAACTATTCTCTTTCTACCTTTTGTTGTTAATATTTTTAATTTTTCTTTCATTTTATTTCACCAAAAAAATTAAAAAGGGGCAAAAGCCCCCTTAAACTTAATTACTGTAATCAGGTGTTTGGTCTACAATGTAGAACTTAACATTCTTTCCGAATACAGTTACGTCATTGTTTACAATATCTTCAGGCGCACCATTGATAGTAATATCATCAAAAGTTGCGCTTGCAACAATCATCCTAATAAATTCAGATGTTGTAGCTGCTGCTCCTGGACCTTGTCCTCTTAAAAAATCAACAACAATTTGGTTCTTATCAAGAGTTCTTTGGTCTGTAGTTGCACCAATAGCTCCTAAGAACCTTTGATACATGTCTTTATCTTGATAATGTAGTCCTAACTTCATTTCATAATCTCTTCCCTTAGGAATAATAAACTTAGCTGCTCTTGCTGAATCTGTTGCATCACAAGTTCCTGCTATGTACCATCCTGCTTCTAGATTATTATTTACTGTTAAGTCAAAACTTAATACTTGACACAATGCACTATCATATAAACTTGCTTGTGATGTATCTGATGTTACAACCCCACTTGTTAAATATACATATCCTTCATAGAATACATATGGGTCTGCTGTATATTCAGTTACACTTGTTGGTGCTCCTGTACTTACAATAACTCTCTTAGCCATCCAATCAACACTACATTTTAGTGGTTCATCTACTGCTGAATTCATAGTTAATGTATTTACTCTTGAACCAACATATGTTCTTTTCAAGTTAGCTGTATCAGCTGCTACTCCACTGTCTTCATAATCTGTAAATTCTAATGAAAAACTTGGATAAGCATTTACCCCTGGACTATTTGCACTACCTAAAACGTGTAGATATGTAGTTCCTGTTGGGTCTCCATCAGCAAATATACTTGGTCCTGAATCGATAGTAGCAGTGGTTGATGTGTCTTCTCCTATACACTGTCTCATGAAATCTCCGCCCTGAAAGTAATATTCCATTGAACCTGCAATTTCAAATTTACCAGCAATAACAGTCTTATAATCTCTATTCCCACCAAGAGTTCTAATCTTAATAAGGTTATTTTTTTCTCCAGGTGATATGGACTGAACCGCTCCTAGGTCTCTAACAGTTGGCGCTGCTGAACCATAATAAGTTTCGTTTCCCCATCTTACAGCCTGGCTATATCCTGCACTTACCATTTTTTATCTCCTCCTTCATTTATTTTTTCAGTATCATCTTCTTCGATAACTGGTTCTTCCTCTACTTTAACTTCTTCTTTCTTTTCTATTTTTTTATCTTCTTTTTTAGTTTTAGTATTGCCAACCTTTTCCCACATTGAACTTGGTAAAGTTTCAGCAATTGAATCTTCAATTTCATAGATTTGCCCTCTAAAAACTTCTAATGAAGCTCCATTTGCAAATCTAACAATTCCTTTCCTAACGTTTCCGTTATATTTAAGTTTCATCTTTTACACCTCATAATTAAGGTCTCATCTTCATGACCTTTTCTCTAATATTTCTTGCGACGATAAGTTTATAGGCCTCGCCTTCTTGTGCCCTCTTTAATCCTCTTTCTAATGCATGATATCCGTCAAAACTTGATTTTGAATAATCTCTGGTTCTTTCTCCTGAGACACCAGACCAAGGTAATCCTGACGGTGCTCTACTTCCCATTTCTACCCACATAGCATGGGGAACTCTTGTTACTATATCATAGTGAGTCTTTACTTGCCCTCTATGTCTTTGAATTAAAAATAATCCATCTGTTATACTCATGTGTGTTTTTTTATTTGGTCTTCCTGTTTTATTTTTAGTTCCAATTGATGCTTTTAGTTCATTAATTTGAAATGTATGAACTAATTTAGCTACTTCCTGCGCAGCAGGTGGAATAGCATTTCCAACAGCATAAACAATACGATTAAGTATAGTTCTAATAACTTTATTCATCTTTTGAGGGCTATCAACAAAAATAGCATTAGCCATTAGCAACCCCTCACAAAATACCAAAATCTAACTTTAATTTGTGACATATAAGTTTGCATATCATTTTCAGGCTCTGGAGCATCATCCATTAATAATTTAAACCCGGTGATACCATATTCATCATGTAAATATTGAGCTTTAGCTTTAATAGCTTTCCAAATTTTATCATTATATTCTTTAGCAAGTTCTTCATTCTTTAACACCTCGTCATCCTTATTCTTCCACTTAAAATCTGTAGTTGTCCAGAAATATATATTTAAAACAACCTCTTTATGTTCCCAAAAATCATAACCCATACTAATAATGTCTTCTGTAGTATCTTGTTTAGTTATTTGAATCCTTGGATACTTAGCAGTAGATAAAGGTCTATCAGTATGAACAAAAGGTCTATCTATACCCTCATATTGAAATCTAGGGTCTTCGACATTCTCTTGCACTATATCCTTAACTATATTCATGAGTTGTCGGTCGTTCATTTAATATTTCCACCTTGGAAGTTTAAGAACAGACTCCTTGTCTGGCCTAAAGCAAAACTTATTCACTAAATCTTGGTTCTTCTAAGGAATAATCATTCCCATCTGTAACATCTTTAACTTTACCACGTTTATTAACATCTATAATTTTATCTCCGCCTTCACATTGTGAAAAATCTAGTTCACAGTGTTTTGCATACTTATCAGCAGTTGTTTTTGTATCATCTCGTGGTTTTCCTTTTGAATCTATAATTACCATTTTATCTGTCCCCCTTACTACAATTACAACTTTTACACAATGGTTGAACATTATTAATGGTATACGTGAATCCCACTGGAACTTTTGAAATTGGTTGTATATGGTCTAGTGTTAAACATTCACATCCAACATTACTTCCACAACCAGGACAAATTCCTTCAGTATTCATAACTTTTTGTAACCATTCTTCTGTTGTAAATACTTCAATAACATTATTTCTTAGCGCTCTACGCTTTCTGTTATGATTTCTAGCCCAAATTATTCCGTTATTTGTTTGTGAATATTTTTTTAATATTTGAGCACGTTTATCTTTATTATTTTTACACCATTCTCTATAATATGTGTTAATCTTTTCTTTATTTTTTAAATAATGTTCTCTCTGTTGTTTCTTAACCTTATCACTTTTTCTTAACAATGCTTCATTTTCACATATTCTATCAATATTTCTTAACCTATATTCTTTCATACATTTTTTATGTGCTAATTTTTGGTGTTCACTACAAAACTTACGTCTGTTACCACAATTCTCTATTAATTTACCACATGTTTCACATTGTTTAATCATCTTAGTCTTCCTTCCAGAGATATTCATTATATGAATGGTCTTGTCTTATCTTTTTTAAATTCATTTTATATACTGGGTCATATCCTACATTTCTTGATGACATCGCCACACCTAACCTATGATTTATAAGTTTCTCTTGTATAGCAAGCCTTCGTCTAATAACTTTAAGTTCTTTTGAATCTTTACCATTATCAATAATATCTAATCCTTCAAGTAAATTTTCACTGGTTCTTAATGCACAATATTTTGCAAATAATTGTGGAACATAATAAATTAATACTTCTTGGTCTGTATCTAAAGGTAATTCTGAAGTATAAGATACTGTTCCTGTTGGTGACGTTGTCATTCCACTTCTAGCAACCGTTGACCTTGCAAATCTAACCATGCCAACATCTCGTGACACATCATAATCTTCTGTCTCTTTTAATTCAAATTTTGTAGTTGTACCCACAAACAGTCTATCAACATTATATACATTTGGCTCTCCAATGTAATACGTTAAATATACATTATCATCCCCATCTCTTTCTATAGGTGAAACCATAGCAGCAATCGGTTGACCAACTTCTTCATATATGTCTTCTGTTTGGTATTCAATCTCTTTATTAATTTCGTCATCAGACCATCTACCTGTAACATCAACATATCGTTTTACATCATCCACTGTGCATAATCTACGCATCAAAAACACCTCTCATATCTACTGGTATTCTCAAAAATTTACAAGATAATATGTTTTGTATATTAGATTGTCTTAATTGGTCTTTATCTTTGTATGTATTATGATATTGTTCATCTACTTCTATCGCCAAATTTAACATTGGGCAATAACCGTCTAAAAAATAACCATCAATATAATGTTGTCTTAAAATTGTATAACCAAAACTTTCTTCTAATACATCTAATATTATAGTCTCATATTTACCAATATTAGGACCATTTATTTTACCAATATTTTTTAAATATTTGAATCTTGAAATTCTCATTTTCTGTTTAGTTTCACCAGATATTTGTCTTCCTATACTATTTATTGATATTTGATTCTTTGACCTTTATGTGCATGTGGTGCAACACCCTTTTTAAATAAACCATTATGTATCATTTTATCCCATATATATCTTTACGTCTGCGTCTTCTACACCATCGTTTGTAATATTAACTGTTCCAAATCTATTAGCTGCGTTAGCTGTAATCATAAGTGCATCATTAACCGGTAATGTTGAAGCAACGGTTGCTACACCTCTATATAATGCTATTACCACTGGATTATCTGTATCTACATACAAAAAATTTGGTTCTGTTAGTCCACCTAAATTTACTGAAGCACTATCTCCTGCAGGTATAAGAATTTGTTGTTCTGTATATTCAGTATAAGCAACTTCTACATTTGCTGAGACTGACGTTTTAACTACATTGTTAACCTTTCTCTGTAAGGTTCCTACAATTCCTAATGTATTTGCCATTGTTTTTTCCCTCCTTATTATTTATAAATAGTACACTTCTACTATTTAAACCTTTCCTTTTCCCTTTATAAAACTTTCGATTCTTTACTTTCTATTAAAAAACTCTATAATTTTGAATGCTCCAACTACAATAAAGCCAGCAACGGCACCTATTGTTGATACTATCCCTAACGATTTATATCTGAAATTAGTATTTTTTTGAACTTCTTTTCCTAATCCAATATAAACATAATCCATTTCTTTACACTTCTCTTTTAAAGAAGCTATTTTTCCGCCCCCCTCTTTTAATATGGTTAACATTTCTGTTTGGTTATTTTGAATATGAGCCAGTTTAGAGTCCATTCTATCTTGGCGCTTATCTATACCTTCCATCTGTCCTTGTAATTTTCCTATAGTTCTCTCTGTTCCATTTTTTGGCATACCATTACCTCCTCCTTTTTCATCGGACATATTTCCTCACCATATTTTCTAAATCTTCAGACGTTGTAATATCGACTTTATTATAACAAGCTTTAACATGCTTTCTTATATTAGGGTCACAATCAGGACAACAAGGCCTAATATAATCACTTGTAATAATAATTTTAGGAATATCTTTAAGTGCCGGGTCTTGGGCCATCGCTCTTACATATTCACCACCAATTTTCCTATTATACTTTAAGTTTTTGTCACATAAAATTAAATCAGGTAATCTTTCGCCATGTTTCAATTTTTCAGCTTGAGTATGAAAAAAATCATGCATACAATTATAAGTTTCAACAACATAATTAGGTTCTAATATCATTGCAAAACTTCGTGTAATTCCAGTACTATCATCAATTATCGCTATTTGTTTCAAGTTATCCTCCTAAAATATTTATTTCTTACAAAATCTGCAGGACTCGTAAGCCAAGTATTAGGATTAAAATCACATTTAATACCTACCTTATTATAACCATCAGCAACAAGTTCACTACACCAATACCTATCTTTTTCATCTAACTTATTTATTTTCTTTTTACCAATAATTGCTAACCCAATACCTATTAAACCTTTATAATCATATCCGTGTCCTATTTGAGTAAGCATCCATCTTGTAGCACTTAACAACTGTGTTTCTGTAGCTGTTTTATGCCTAAAAATATCAAATTCTCTTTTAGTAACATCTCTAAAATGTTTCAGCTGAACTCCTCCCCAATAACTTTCAACACATTGACCTTCACCAATATAACACAAAGTATGAGTATAAGGACTTTTAATAAATGCAGAGATAATTCTACCAATAACACCTTTTCCTTTTGTATTAATAATATCTCCAATTTTCATTTCCAAACTCATTTTTAGTATAAATACTCCAATATAAAACTAAAGGTTTTAGCAACACCATCAGTATTATTATATCTTAACCTCAATATTTTATTAGCAGGAATATAACTTCCACCAATCTTACTTTCTCCTAATTGAGTTCTTGAATTAGCATTCAATTGCATATGAGGAACCATCTTAACAGTCTGTTTCACATAAGTTGGAGTAGCAGAAGCAAAAGAATTGGTTGTAGCAGTCTCAACTGTAATCTTGCTATTATCTGAGTCAATAGATATTATCCTACCACAATCATCAGAATTAGCCCCATCAGTCAAAATAATATAATAACCGACCTCAGCATTATCAATAACAGTAGAACTAACTGTAATTTCAGTAGTTCCAACAGAAACATCAACACTTATTGTTCCAATTATTGTATCAGGAGCAATCTGAAATTCTGCTTCATCATGATTATACTCGCTTCTATTAACCCATTCAGCACTAAGAATTGAAACCGGAATAGGCCAAGATATGTCCTTAGTTACCCATCCTGTTGAAGCAGGAACGTCAAGTTCATAACTTTGAGCCTGATAATGTCCACCAGTCCTTATATTTTCTTCTTTAATGAGTATTTCTTCAGGAATATCTGCTTCTGAAAAATCATCACTTATTTTTTGTCCATTATCATTTATTACCATTTTTTTATCACCATTTAAGTAAATTCAAAACCTATTAAAACAAATTGCCAATCAGTTGAAGTAGTATCTGCTGGTGTAACAATTGCTCTTAATCCAAGAGTCCCAGTACCCAATAACTTAATACAATCAACAGGTAAAGCTATACTAATCATGTTTGCAGCTTTTCCAACAATTCCACTTCTTAAAACATGAGACAACATAGTAACCCAGCTTGAACCATTTATGGTATACTGAATAGAAATGTTTCCTAAAATTTGATTTGTATTAACTGGTGTTGTTCTTTCACCAACAAGAACAAAACAACAAAGAGACAAAGTCTCATTATTTGTTACAGTATAAGTTCCAATAATTTGGTCAGCAGTTGTAGTAGTAGTTGTTAAAGTATATCTTTCCCAAACATTACTTCTACTTATATTATGAGCTGCTTTTGTAGTTAAAGGACTTGACGCACTACCATAAACTTGCCTAATATCAATAGACAAAGGATTAGTTGAATCTATTTCTACTCCATCTTCATCAAATAATGATACATCTTGTGTTTTATTTCCCATTTTTAAGTTATCCGACACCCAAAATCAGTGCCATCTTTTATTCGTTTATAATACCAAACAATTTCTTGCTCAACATTTTTTAATAATCGTAATATTCTTTCATTATTAGGTTTCTTTTGTAGGTTAATTAAGAGACCGGCCTTATCAGCCATTAAACCTTTTAGCACGGTCTTATAACTATACCTTAACATCTTTATTCTTTAATAATAGTTGCATAACCAACAAAATCACTATTAGGACTTGCTTTTTGTTCCATATTAGTACCTGTTATAGTTATATAATCTGTTGAAGCAACTTCTACATTATGTAGTTCAATTGTTCCATTTTCATTTCCAGGACTTGTATGTATAGCTGCATATGGAGTATCTGTTTCATCTCCTGTTGCACCAACATAAACTGTCCATAAACATTTACCTTCACCACTAACAACAACTCTTTTCATCTTTGTGTCATTAATTGCAGGACTAAAATTATTTACAACTCCTTCAGTATCTTTTACTAAAGTAACTGTACCATAATCCATAGTTGACGGTGTTGTGTCTGGTGTTATTACATTAATACTTCCATCTGTGTTAACAGCAAGAGCATCTGTTCCATCAGTAATTTGAACCTTATCTGTTGTACCTGTCAAATTTCTAATATCTAAATCTGTTGCTGATACAGTAGCACTCCAAGCTCCTGATTGTGATACTGTTGCTGTCCAAGCTCCTTCATGAGTAGCTGCTACAGTAGCTGTACCATCAATAGTTATTGAATTTCCACCATCTGCTATATTAACATCTTGTGTTATTCTTCCAACTGTTCCTACATCCCAAACTCCGTTCTGTTGAGCTGAAACAGTTCCATCAACTGTCAAACTTCCACCATTATCTTGTATAGCCAAAACTCCATTTGAATCTACTTTAACAAATTGAAGATTTGTTCCGTCATCACCTAACATTACATTACCATATGCACTTGTATTAGCGTCACCATCTTGATACTGGCAAACATCAACATCTACAGTAATACCTGAAGCATCAATTATATCAACTTTCAATCCTCCTGCAGTACTGATAGTTAATGCTTGCATGTTATCGCTAACATCTATAGCTCCAAGCGGCACAAGATAATCTGATGCAGCGAATGCGTCTCCAGCTTTAAATTGTCCTTTTACGAATTGTGCGAATTCTTCATCTGCCATTTTACTCTATTACCTCCTCAGTTTTCTCACTTTTTAGTTCTTCCAATTCCATTTTTTGTTTCTCTATATTCTCTTTAACCTTTTCTATCTCTTCTAATCTTTTATCTATATCTACTTCCATCTTAAGAATGTTATATTCTAATTCTTTTTGTTTTAATAGTTTTAATTTATCTTGTTTCATTATGACACCCTCTCATATCCTTGTATTGTTGCATGAAATGTCTTAGTTTTATTAGACAAATTCTTTGCTTTAACTTCAACTAGCGCTCCAGCAGTAACAATTATCGCTTCTGCGAATATTAATTGTTTTCCTCTTTCTGAACCACTATTTCTCCAAACACCTTTTCTAGTACCGTCAATTGTGACATAAAATTCACAAAGTTCGTCAGCACTTAATAGCACTCCTTTCCAAACGAATTGGTTTGCAGTACTAACCGTATAACTACTTACAGTAAGCGTAGCCCCTGCTGCAATGCTTGATGAACTATATACATGATATGGAGTTTTTTGATAATCATTTATTTCCTTTACTAATAAAGCATTATAAGACCCTATATTCTCTACATCAGCAATTATCCCTGAATTACCATCTTTAATTCCAACATTTCCTATTGATACTGTACCAACATTAATTGTTGCATCAACTGGTAAGGGATTAACTGAACTAACTTGGCCACTTTCATTACCAATATTTATAGAGCCGTCATCATTAATGTGCAGAGTAACGCCAGTATTTTCATCTCTGATTGATTCTGGCATCAATCACCTCCAGCCACGTCTTCTCCAGTTTCAACTCCTTCTTTTTGCATATCAGTTACTCTTGCGTCTCCTTCTTCTGTCACGGTAACATCAATTATTGAAATTCCTCCTAGACTCTTTATAGCTGTAGATTCATCTCTCACAGGAATCTTAAATAAGAGCTTCATTGCTCCATTAAACATCTTTGTTCCAAAAAACTCTTCTTTGTTTTCTATCTCATTTAAATCTACGAAAGTATAAACTAGTACACCCTCGCTGATAAAATAAAGATTAACAATATGTGTCTCTTGGTAATAATATATTCGTTTCTCAAATTCATCACATATTCGCTTGAAATCCTCAAATATTAGTGATATTGTATTCATTTTTATCCACTATACACTGCCCAAAAAGCTGCAACTGTTCCTCCAACTCCTATTATACTTGTTGGGGTAACACTATTATCTCTAAGTCCACCCATTACTTCAATAATTGTACCGGATAAACTAACTAAATGCCCATAACGAGCTGTAGTTAATACCATTTTTGTTTACCTCTCTATTCGTTTAATAACTTATAAAGTTCTTCTACTCTATCTTCTTCAAATTTTAAACCTTTGATGTCTGATTTTGAAAGACCTAATTCTGTTAATTTATCAATTTGCTCTTGTTTATCCAAAGCATAAAGTTCTTCCACTGTATATACTTTCTTTTTTTCTACAACAGGTTCTTCAGCTTTAGGTGCTTCTTTAACAGGAGCCTTAGGCGCTTCCTTAACAGGCGCATCACAAGATTTATTAAAATAGTTTTTATGATTTATGTTTTCCATTTTATCCTCCTTATGCATGATTTACGTTTGATGCTCCAACATTTCCAGCGCTTTTTCCACCTTTTCCAGTATCAACTGGTTTATCACCATCTACACCATTTCCAGTAGCCTTTGCAACAACTGTATCTTTTGATATTTGTTTTATGCTACCAGCATTATTTTCTTTCATTACTTGAGTTGTTATACCATTAGCTCCATTTTCAGTAAGTCTATCAGCGCTATCTCCACCTTTAACTCCTGAATTTGAAAAACCTTTTGTAGTATAAGTTCCTATTGTTTTCTCTGGCATTTTTAATCCTCCTCAATTTTTGGACTTCCTTTCTCCAATTTTTCTAAATATCTTGCTTTTGAATTATCATAATTAACCATCTCAACTTTCTCTTGAGCATACTTAATTACTTCTACTTTGAATTGTTCATCGTTAAGCAATTTCTTTGTTAATCTTCTCATTTCTTTCACATCATATGGGTCACACATAGTTTGTGGATAACACATACGAACTGAATAGTTCCTATTTGAACCAACCAATGGTATTCCCATTGCCGCACAATCCCAACCAACTCTACTTTGACTTGTTACTGAAAAAGGGTCTACAACAATTTTACTTTCTTGTAATTGTTCACAAAAATCCATATAATTTGTTCCAGGCATTACGTGTCTATAACATACTGATGTTACAAACTTTTTCTTGTCTGAATTTGGGTCATACCCAATTAATCTGGTTTTTGTATCTTTAATTCCTCTAACAGCTATGCTCGGCACCATATTATTATTATCGTACCTGTGCGAAACAACAGATATAAAATCTGTCTTTTTGTTTGGCCGTTGTGTCTTTAATCTTTTAACAAAACACGGATGTGTTATTAAATGTACTTTTCTTTTTAGTAACGTTTCCAATGCTCCGGCTTGATATGGTTCTGTTCCAAATACCATGTCAGCACCATCAAATGCGTGCTTCCAATATTCTGGATTATCAAATGACCCTGTCCATAATTCACAAGTATAATCGTTATTAACAACTATTTTTGTTTTTGAATCCCAACCAATAACATCTCTTACTGCATTAGGAATAAACATATCTTGTGCAGACATATTCACTTGAATAATATCATATTTTTCGTACTCTGATGGGTCAACTTCTTGAAATTGTCTAACTTCCCCATCAAAAACTGGAATCCATGAGTAAAGACCAGTCCTTAACAACTCTTCTCCTTCTATCAAATTTTTGTGTATGTAATTTGTTAGCATACACCATTTTAATTCTTTCTTAACTTCCATATTATTTCACCCGATTTAATTTATATTTATGCTACTGTACCTAATGAATTCCCAATATTTGCAAATACACCACTAGTTGATACAGGTGCTGTGCTAGAAATACATAATTGACCAGCTGTTCCTAAGAATAAATATACAGGAGTACCACTTACTGCAGTTGGTTGAACTACAATGTGATTACTTACTTCTGCTTCTTTGATTTTTAGTTTATTATCTCTAAATCCATATACTGACATTTTAATTTCCTCCGTAGGTTTTATACTATATCCCTACGCCCAAATTTTTGAGCGGAGTTCTTTAAAACTTTAAAAAAAATAAAAAAGGGGAAAAATTCCCCCAACATTTAACTAAGCTTATGCATCAGCAAAGTACGCAAGGCAAATCGCAGATTCATTGATTCTTGTCATTTTATACCAAGCATCTAATAGAATCTTGTGTGCTCTTTCGTCATCTTCTGTTACAACTTTAACCTTAGCTTTTTCTTTCCAAACAATAGCAGCAGCTGCACTAGGGTCAATCATATAAGCATAATGACCATTTAATGCTCCACTTCCCCATGTTGTAGCAGCAGTTACCAAAGTTGATACCTCGATTATTACACCAACGTATTCTTCAATAACACCCTTACTAACAACGCTATTTCCGCCAAATTCAGCTGCATTTGTAAACTGACTTGATTTCAATAGTGGTTTGTACTGTGTTGGGTGTATAAATAATACAGCTTCTCTTGGCTTTTTAGCAAAGTTTTTCTTTTGAAGCTCTATCTTCATATCTATAATCTTGTCAACAGTTATAATATCTCCAAGTTCTAGTGTTCCAGTTGAACTAGCGTCTCCGCCAAAAACTGCACTTGCTGCAGCAGCACCAACTGTAGCGCCTTCTAACAAAGCGTTAGAATCTGTTTCAATTGTTTCTAGATATTGTCTAACTAGTTGTTTGTGAGCCATTTCAACAATACTTACTCTTGTTGCAGATGCAGTTTCAAATGAAATTGCACATCCACCTAGTTTTACATCAGCTGATGTTAGACTAACTGTAATGTTGTCTGCACTGTCGAATGCTGTCATAACTCTTGATTTTCCTTCTTGGAAAACTGCTCTTCCTCCCATTAAATCTACGTCTCCTATTTTTGGAATAACAAGTGTTACATCGTTATTACCCATTAGGTCTGTAAATTCAAGGAAATACTTTGATAGTACTCTATCAGGTTGTGCGTCAAAAATTATTTTTTGAGACCATGTACTACCCATAACGGAACCAATTCCGCCTGTTTGTCCGCCCCAGCTAGATGAACCGATTTTTGTTGCTGAACCGACATCCAACTGTTCTGGTGATTTTAGTTTATTCATCGTCATTTCCCTCCGAAATATTTACATATTCATTACTCTTTTGCTGTCCTTTCCATTCACATTTTGCTGTGATGACAAAGCACCGCAAATTCCTTTCAAAAAGTCTTGTTTAGATAGTTGTTCTGAACCTTTTTCTTTATCAACTGTCTCGGAAGGTTCTTCTTTAGTTTCTTCCTCTGACGCTGCTGTAGTCGCTTGTGTCGGAACTGTTACGCTATCAAGCTGTTCTGAATCCTTATTTTTAAGAGCTAATTTTGTTACTTCTCTTAACTCATTAATAGTATTCTTATCAAGCTTACTTAGTTGTTCAACTGATTTTACTTGCCCTAAAGCTTTAAAATCTTTTGATAACTGTTCAATTTTCTTTTCATGAGCCAATTTCTCAGCATCCTTTTCTTTTACTTTATATCCAGCTAACTCTTTTTTAAGAGTACTCAACTGTTCAACTTCTTTTGAAAGTTTTTCATTAGTTTTTTTCAAATTCTTATTATCTTTATACGCTTTAGCAAGTTCAACTCTAACTTCTTTAATAACTGAAAGTTGCTCTTTTAAATCTTCTTCTTTTTCTTCTTCTGCAGGAACGTCAGCTTCAGTTTTAACTTCAGCTTCCTCAACTTTTTCTTCAGGTTCCTCAGCTTTTTTTTCAACTTGTTCCTCAGAAGCGTCATCCTCTGTTTTAGTTTCATCTTCTTTGGATTCCTCCTCAAGTTGTTCTTTATCTTCCTCTTTTTCCTCAGCTTTTTCTTCCTTTTTTTCTTCTGCTACTGGTTCTTCTGCTTTTTCTTCTACAGTTTCTTCAGCAACTTCCTCTTTCTTTTCCTCAGTATTTTCTGAAACTTCCTCTTCCTTTTTTTCTTCCATAGCTGTTTCTACAGCTTCTTCTTTAGGAGCTTCCTCGGTCTGAGATTCCTCTTGAGGTGTTTCTTCAACAGCCTCTTCTAATTTTTCTGATGTTTTCTTGGTTTTCATTTTCCACCTATTTGCCTCCTATTAACTTTTATGGTTTTTTAACAAACCTGTCTATCAAATATAAAATCCAATCTCTGTGCCCATATCTACTTCCACCAAACTTTTCCATATTTTTACTGGTTACTCCATTAGCCATACGGAAAGCTTTTGCTTCAGCTTCTTTAACACTTCCTCCTTTCTTTAGTATCCCATTGTACGTCTTATTGAATACTTTCATCCACATCCTTTGAATTTTAGGACTATATTTTCTCACATATTTTGGAATATCTTTTGTGCTAGCATAAGGCATTTATGCTACCTCAATACTATTTCCTGTATATGCTCCATCATGAACAATTGATAATTCTGTGAAATCTAAATCTAAACCAACTACTCCAAAAATCGGGTCGTAAGTTTTCATTGAAAATATTGTTGCGCTAACATCTGTATGAGCTTTATCTAATATGTTTCTAGCATGTAATATACTATTAACATGGGCTTCATATAATATTTTTTGTTCTCTATCACTCCAATAAATTTTATCAACCAATCCAATAGTAGCTCCTGCTAATTTATCTTTATGGTCTAATTTTAATGGGAATGTTCTACCCTTATATTTATTAGCTGCATTTATTAATTCAGTAGACGAATAATATCTTTCTTTATGTCTACCAACCCCAAGCATTTTACCTTTAATTTTTAAAGGCATTATTAATTTTCCATTTTTACTCAAATGTTCGCATGTTTTCACAGTAACACTAAGTCTCTCTGGTGTCCTTGAATCATACTTTTTTAAGATTCTGTCTATTTTTGCCAAGGTCTCTTTTTGTTTAATTGTATCACGAAGTGTTAATTCCGCTTTTATTAATTTTTCTTCTGTTTTAATGTAATCCATTTTTCCTCTATTCTTTATAATCTAACTTATCATACGGTACATGTAACTTTAACTTTGTTGTCAATTCTTTATGTAACTTTTCAATAGTTTTAGGTGTTAAGCCTCTACCATTTCTGTTCGCATAAAACATATGCAACATAGTATGTACTAATGGTAATTGTTGTTTTTCTATCAAATCAACATTAGTATCTTGTGACAATAACTCAGCTGAAGCACCTATATTAGATGCTTCTGCCGAGCTAGGAACCGGGTGAGTAGTAATCTTTTGCTCTAATGCATCTAACTTTGACATGAGTTTTTCATATGTTTTCTCATTCATTTTGCTTTTACCCTTACACTAGGAACATCCGGATTTATTTTTTGTTCCTTTTTATTACCTTTCTGACTACCAGCAGGGCTTCCAGGTTTTGCTGGATGAAATACCTCCATATCACTTTTCTTTAAATCTATATCTTCTTGTAGTTGTTTTGTTTTCTTTTCAAGTTCTGTTTCTACTCCCTGAAGTTCTTGAGCAACCGTTTTAGGTGTTTCCAAACCTATCATTGTTCTAGCTTCTGAAAGAGTAACTAAATTTGCTGCATATAATTCTACAGCTCTTTGACCAGCTCTATCTGCGTCCTCAGCTATGTCAATAAATTTAAATATTGGAGCCTCGAAACCAGCTAAATCAGCATAGTAACTAAAAATATTATTCATACATTCTTCAACATATCTTTGATTAGCTCTGATAACACTGTAAAAATGTCTTGACTGAACTGTAATTGTACTTCTGTTTCCTCCTGTCATATCTGAAGAACCAGTAAGTATCGCTTTTGGAACTCCTAAAGCAGCAACAACCGCGTCTAGGAAATAAGTAGAATAATAACTAAAATTTTGATAACCAGGTGACAACATTTTTAATGTTACTCCCTGTGGTAAAAATACTTGGTCTTTTGCACTTATATTATTTAATACACCTGACCATTGAGTTAATTCTCGTAATGACTTTGTTTCAGTATGACCAACTAGTAATGGATTAGCTGTTTTAACTGCTGCTTCAGCAGCTGCTTGTTCCATGTTCATTAATCTTACTGTTGTGTTATACACTGGTTGAAGACTTGAAATACCGTTGAACTCATCTGCGAATGAATTAAATTTTAAGTGAGCGATACGTTCTTTTGGAATTTCGTGTTTTTCTTCTTTACCATCTGTATCATAAAAGACTTGCATATACGCTTTTGGTAATTTTTTAGAATTTAGAATTATTTTTCCATCATCTCCAGTTAAATAACCAAAGTTGATTGGATTTACATGCTTTAGAACCATAATTTTATTTTTTTCTTTATTTAAAACTTTTTCAAGATAACCATCTCCTGAAACATCTGTATTAACACTAAGCTGCCAAAAAAGATTGTCTCCTCCACTTACTTTTATAAGGTTATCACATGCTTCGATTCCTTTCTCATCTCCTCCAATTAATTCGTAACCTCGTGTTATAATTTCATCAGCTCTTACGTTAACGCCTCTGAAAACAAATTGATTAGAAGTATAAAGATGCTGTAGTTGTTTTACAGGAACTCTTTTAAGCTTGTATCCTTGTGGGTCTTCAATTCTTTTTTCTTCTTTAGCAATTGAACTCCAATTTGTAAGTGGTGTAACTTCTTCAGATTTTTCTAGAAGTTTTTGAGCTACCGCTAACTGTTCTCTAGTTACGTTTAACTCCTCTTTCAGTTTATTCCTGCCACTAATCTTAAGAAAACTAGCAGCCTTATCTAAAAAGCTCATAGCTTGGAATAAAATCCAATATTTTCAAATACGTACAATAAGTCTATAATTATATATAGATTACTTCTACTATATAAAGCTTTCGGTTTTTTACTTATAAATTTATCGAAACACTTAAAAGTAGAGATTTTTGTTAGACAAGGTACCATACTTTATAGCATTTATATTAATGTACCGTACTGTTAAGTACCTTATAACATTATTCATACAGTACTGTGTACATAGGGTTATATACACTGCGCAACTTTTAGTTTACATATGTTAATTTTTTGTTACATGTATAACATTTACATCATAAACTATACTCTAAAATCATTTCAGGGTTAAATGCGCGTGATTTGAAAGACTTTCTCAGGTTTATTGATAAATTAATCATGATAGAAAAAAACGTTCAACAGGAACGCGCAAAATGAGTTTATTGATTTTAGTGTTTATGTAAGTTTATCCAAACGTAACACAGAATAGAAACATTTATATAGTAGAAGTTGTCTTTATACTAATTATGCAAGGAAAATGCAATAATTGCGGACAAAAACTCGATGAATACGAGAAAGATGCAGACTTATGCCTACCTTGTTTCTATATTCTAAGTCATGTAAAAAAACGAGGATATTGGAAAGAAGGTAAAATAACATACATGATAGAAGAGAACGAATATCCACATGATGAACGGTGTGAAGGTACTATGTGTTGGTGTAATACAAGGGCAAAAAGAGAAAAAGGTGAAAATAATGAAAGGAATACAACTTGATTATACATTAAAAGGAGGAACTAGTACTAGATTTAATCAGTTAATGTTCGGCAGAATTAATTCTAAAAAACAAAATGATAAATATTATTCTTACTACGTTCCAGGAATATTAGATAATGTACCATATTGTAAAATTTATGACGGAAGACTATTTTTAAAATCTGCAGATGATATAGATTTTGATTCAATACTTAAATTTTGTAATACTTGGAAAACAGCAATTAAAGAAAAGCCAGATGAAGATGTTCATATGAGAACTGGAAGGCAAAGAATACAATTTAGAGCAAAAGAACGGGGGATTAGTGTACATGGGCTCAAATAATCAACATAACATACCAGCTGTGGAAGCACACGGAGTACAAGAATTAGTTTTAGATATGTATAGAGATGGCAAATCAGTAAATTCTATTAGACAAGCCCTACTAGACAGTGGAGTAAAGATAAGCGGCCCATCAATAACTAAATGGATTAAAAAACAAGCAGAATTGTTCAAAGAATCAAAAAACACAGATTTAAAAACATTAGAAAAATTTGAACTCATGACAATGGATTATGAGAACGAAATTAAAACAATCTTAAATGAAGTAAAAGAGATGAAAGCAATAGCAATTCAAGAAGGTAAATTAGACACATATGCAAAACTTGTAGACAGAATATACAGAGGACTAGAATTATTAGCAAAATTAATGGGAGATATAAAACCAAACGGGTCAATAGATATTAACTTAATCATAAATGAAATAAACAAAGCAACATTTGTTGATAATAAAGAAATAAGAAAATCACTATTTAGAAATGATGATAACGTTTTAGATGTTGAAGCAGAAATATTAGAAGAAGACAAAAAAGCAGAGGAAAAAATAAATGGATAAAAAGTGGCATTCCGTTCAAGACAAATATTTAGATGAATATGTTGAACACCTAATTAATAACAATTCACAAGTTAATACTAAATATACATTACATGCAAAAACGGTAAAAAATCAATATGATAAAAGAAAAATCAAGAGAGTTGACCTTTTTGAAAAATTAGGGACAAACACCATAGATTATATGTTATTTAGAAACCATTATGAGAAATTAATAAAATGAAAAATGTAATAATAGTAGGAATTGGAGAAGTAGGAAAAGCAATAGTAAAAATTGAAGAAAAAGCAGGAAACAAAGTATACAAAATTGATAGAGATACAGAAGATATAGTATTACCAGAAACAATAGACGTACTACACATATGCATACCATATACAAACTCATTTGAAGATAATGTAATAAGTTATATGGTCGGATTAACGCCGGGCATAACAATAATACATTCAACTACAACACCAGGCGCAACAGAAACCATACATGCAGTAACAAATAAATTAGTTGTTCATAGTCCGATTAGAGGAATTCATCCAAATCTTTATGAAGGAATAAAAACCTTTCCAAAATATGTTGGAGGAGATGAAAAGTCTTGTAATATTGCATGCGCACACTTAGAGAGCTTAGGACTATTTGGTGAAACAATGACATCAAAAGAAACAGAGTTCCTAAAAATATTAAGTACAACATATTATGCATGGAATATAATGTATGCAGATTTTGTTGGGAAATTATGTAAAGAACACGGATTAGATTATGATAAAGTTTATACACTTTCAAACAAAGACTATAATGAAGGATATAAAGAATTAGGAATGCCACATGTTAGAAGGCCAATATTAACACCACCAAAAAATGGAATTGGTGGACATTGCTTAATGTCTAATATTTTATTATTATACAAATTCAATCCAGACTTTTGTAAACAAATGTTAAAATTGGGAAAAGACAGCAAAGACCCTATTAATGATAAATCATGGCTTGCTTGCGAATATATTGGAAAAGGAAAAGATGCACAAACAATTGCAGATGAATTAGGTGTAATAAATGATACCGTTCATTATAGATTAAGAAAGTATGGAATTAAAAATTTGGGGAATTTATAAATGACAAATAATACACACCAAAATGATTAATAAATTATGGTTACAAGAAATAGAAAGATACACATTTATAGATAAAGTAGAACGTAAAGGAATAACGTATTACTTTTTTTATACTAAAGAAGGTAAACAAATGTTTAAGACTCTGCCACTAAGAGCTACGGGACCGATGGTGCAGAAAGTGGTTAAAGCAATAAAAAACGAAGTTGGAGTGAACTACTATGGAACAGGAAAAGAAAAAATCTACGGCTTCTAAGCCAAAAGCAAAATTAATACACATACAAATCATAGATGGGTCACAAGCAGACGTTTATGAAATAGGAGAATTTTTAAAAAAATATACAGAAGAAGCAAAAGAAGAATTAGGATATAATTTAAAAGCAATAATAACTAATGACAGAGTAACATTAAGAGATGTTGATGCATTAATAAAAGAGTTATGGAAACTTAAAAAACAAATAGACCAAAATGAAAAATTGTCAACCCTCTGAAGAAAGACACGAGAAGCAGCGTAAGTCGGCTCTTAGATATGGTAAATCAGAAATAGGCAAAGCTAAAAGAAGAATAAGAGAGCGTACATATAGAAATAAATACAAATACGCTATATTAGAACTATTTAATAATAAATGTGTAAATTGTAATTGGATAAAGAGGTTTGAAAACGATGAGCACTAATTGTCCTATTTGTGAAGCAGAAAATTGTGATAATATAATATTAGATTTATTAATATGTAATAATTGCTCTCACATATTCAAAAAAGAACCAGAAATACAACCATTATTTACAGAAAATTTACATACTTATCGCTATCCTGTGCGTCAGTTAAGACACTTGGTTGAAAGCATGGAACCGGGAGAAAAGCTGTTGTTTAAATTACCAACAATGGCATTTTTTGATTTAGAATTGCGACCCTCTCAATTCTATGATTCCCATTACAATCATTATTTCAACCAAGTAAGTCTTATGTTATTATTCAAAAGATGCGGACTTAAACCATTAACACAAACAAACATATGGAATAATAAAATGGCAATATCAAAAATATTAGCAGAAAAAGAACGGTGATAAAATGAAATGTGTAATATGTGATAAAACAGCAGTATATATTACTGGAAATAGTTATTGTAAAAAACATTTTGATATGTATAAAAAAATAACTACTGCGATTCAAGAGAAAATAAAAGAACGCGCAAAAGAACATGCTAAAAAATTAAAAGAACAACTTAAAAAACAAAATGCTGTATTTAAGTACAGAACAGGTAAGAAAAAATGAAAATAGGATTTGTAGAAAATTTATACGGAACACCAAAAGGACACTCATATGTAGTTAAAGATATGATAACAGCACTAAAAGAAGAAGGTCACGAACTTCATATGTATAGAATTGGAAATAACCCAATAGCAAAAGACTTTCCATTACCAAATAGTATTCAAAGTTACTTAGGAAGAGAAATTCCAGAAAAAGAATTTAGAGAATGGTTAAGCGAGATTAAACCAGACTATTGTGTATTTAATGAATACGCACAATGGTGGGGTACAACTTATGATAAATTAGAAATCTGCAAAGAGCTAGGAATAAAAACAGTCGGGTATTTAGTTCAAGAAAAAATAAATTGGGACAACAAAGACCATTATAAATTATATAATGCAATAGTTTGTCCAACTGGTTGGCAAACAAAAGAAATGAGAAAACATGGTCTCTATAACACATTTCATGTTCCGTGGGGAGTAGATATGGAAGAAATAGATTCTTTACCACAACCAGAAAAAAAAGATAAAATAGTAAGATTCTATCACTGTGCAGGTAGTGGTGGTGTTGACAATAGAAAAAATACAGAAGCCGTTGTTGAAGCATATAAAATAATATCAGACGAAAACACAGACTTAATGATAACACACATAGGAAATAAAGTATTTGGTAAAAATGAAATACTATCTTTTATGAAATATGCAGATGTTTTAGTAAACCCATCAAGATGGGAAACAATAGGATTAAATAATATGGAAGCAAATGCTTGTGGAATACCCGTAATAACAACAGATATGCCACCAATAAATGAATTTATGAAAGATAATGTTAACGGACTTTTAGTTACAGCAACAGAAACAAAATCAGAACGAGTAGATTGTACTGCATACGATGTAGATATAGAAGAATTATCTAAAAAAATGGCTCTATGTAAAAATGAAATAGTTTTACAAACATTAAAAAATAATTCTAGACATTTTGCTAAAATAAATTTTGATTGGAAAAAGAATTCAGCAGCATTTAAGAGGTTATTTAAATGAGCTGTAACGATTGCGAAACAATACAATATAATTATAGTAAAGGCGCACCAATAGGACATTGCTATGTACGTGTAGGAAATGGTAATGTTCAAATAATAGGGTGTGACAAACACTGTAAAGAATTATTAGAGGAATTACAAAAATGAAAATCTTATTAATAGGAATAGGGAATATGGGTAAAAACCATAAGAGAGTATTACAAGAATTACAAAAAGAATATGAATTTGAACTAAAAACAGTAGATACCAATGGAAAAGAAGATTGTCCAAATTATAAAATTGCTATAGAAAGATTTAAACCAACACACGTAATGATATGTACACCAACAGAAACACATGGTGAAATATTAGACTATTGTGATGGTAAAGTAGCAGAAATATTTGTAGAAAAACCAATTGTATCAGATAACTCAGAAGGAAGTTACAATACAACACGTTCAAAAATAATGGTTGGACATATTGAAAGATATAATCCAATGGTTAATAAAATGAAAGCATTTTTAACAGATAGAGAATTTAATACAATAGTTTGTTTAAGGTGTGGATTACCAGGAGGTCCAGAAGATTATGAAGTAGATAAAGATTTATGTGTACATGATACAGATGTAGTACAATATTTATCAAGACATTTAAAACATAAAATAGCCGCAACACAAAGTGGAGGAAACCCATTATTTAATAAAGTAATATTATCAAATATTGCGGATGTATTTACAGAAATAAATGGTGTAACATGTTTTTTTCATGCAGACAAAACAAGTCCTCATAAAATTAGACAAATAACAGTCTTAGGACCTAACTTTATATTAGAAGGCGACTACATAGAACAAACAGTAAAATTAAATAATGAAATATTAGATGTTAAAAAAGAAGAACCATTAAAAGTAGAAATAAAATATTTCTTAGATGGTAAATATACAAAAGAAGATTTACGAGAAGCAATAAATAATCTTAAAATCTTAAAAGGAACAAGATTAGGATTTCACCAATGATACATGCAACAGCAGAAATAGACCCACAAGCAACTATAGGTGAAAATGTCTATATTTGGAATTGGGTACAAATTAGAGAGAATGCAAAAATAGGAGATAATTGTATATTGTCTAAAGGAGTATATATTGATGCTGGAGTTAAAATTGGAAACAATGTAAAAATTCAAAACAATGTTTCTGTTTATAATGGTGTAACAATTGAAGATGGGGTTTTTATAGGCCCTCACGTATGTTTTACTAATGACAAACATCCTAGAGCAATAAATGAAGATAACACATTTAAAACAGCAAATGATTGGAAAGTAAGTCCAATTATAATAAAGAAAGGTGCATCAATCGGTGCAAACGCAACTATTTTACCAGGAGTCACAATTGGCAAATGGGTAATGGTTGGAGCAGGAAGTGTGGTCACTAAAGACGTTCCAGACTATGGATTAGTAATAGGGAATCCTGCAACAAAACGAGGATATGTCAATAGAACAGGACGTGAGGTGAACTAAAAAAATGATAAGTATAGCAAAACCAAAAATAGGCATGGCAGAAGCACAAGCAGTCATGGACGTAATTAAAGGAAAAATAATAGCACAAGGTGATAAAGTTGAACAATTCGAAGCAAAATTCGCAGAATATATTGGTACAAAGTATGCAGTTGCCTGTAATAGTGGTACGAGTGCTCTTCACATTAGTTATTTGTGTAGTAATCTTAAGCCTGGCGATAGTGTCATTACCACTCCGTTTACTTTTAGGTCTACTATCAGTATGCTTGAAGCTATTGGTGTCAAACCTATATTCGTGGACATCAAAGACGACTATAACATCAACGAAAGTAAAATCGAAGGAGCAATTGACAAAACAACAAAAGCAATAGTGCCAGTACATCTGTTTGGAAAACCATGCAATATGAATAAAATAATGTCTATTGCAAAGAAACATAAATTAAAAGTAATAGAAGATTGCGCACAATCTTGTGGAGCAGAATACAGAAATAACAAAGTTGGAAGTATTGGAGACATAGGAATCTTTAGTTTTTATCCAACAAAAATAATGACCACTGGAGAAGGTGGAATGATAACAACAAATAATAAAGAAGTTGTAGAATTAGCCAAAAAGATTAGAAACCATGGAATGGATAATAAAGGAAACTTTGTAGAATTTGGGTACAACTACAGAATGACTAATATTGCCGCAGCAATTGGATTAGAACAATTAGAAAAAATAGAAACATTTATTAGAACACGAGAAGAAATAGCTAAAAACTACAATTACTATTTAGAAGAACATATAGACCCAATAAAAGAAGAACTCGATATTAGACATGTATTTAATAATTTCTCTTTTAGAGTAAAGAATAGAGACATGTTTATTAAAAACATGAGGGCAAACGGAATAGATGTAAGAATTTATTATGAGAAACCATTTGCAGATTTGCCTAATGTTACAAAAATAAGTAAAGAAATAGTAAGTATTCCTATAAGACCAAATTTAACAAGTGAGGAAGTAAATCATATAATTTACAATATACAGGAGTTGATGTAACATGAAAAATTACCAGACAAAGTTATGGCTTATTGTAGCCAGTTTGTTTGGAACTGGGTTAACAACAGGAATAGTTATGAAATATAAGGGACAAGCATGGTATTTATTAATTGGTGCCGCAATTTGTTTAATCATAAAAATGTTTTTAGACATAGTAGCAAAAGAAATCGAGGGCAACGGAAAAATTGTAATAAAGATAAAATGAATTGGAGAGCAAGATACGAAGAACCAGAAATTAGTGTAAGACTTAGTTCTGACAAAATTATAAGAGATATACTTAAAGAAAATATATCTGAAGAATTTATAGAAGAAAGAGCAAAAGACGAATTTATAATAGATTGTGACCATCCAGCAGCACAACACATTGAATGTTTTTATAAAGGAAACAAAATAAAGTTTGTATCAGCAATAAAAATAAAAGGTATGATAGAATGAGAATATTATGTATAACACCAATGAATCCTTATTTAAAAACACCAGAAATAACCATGTGCGAATACTTAGTAAGAAGAGGACATACAGTATTTTTAGCACCAGGATTATCAACAGATGTTTACAATAATAATTATGACGTAGTATTCGGAGCAATGGAAGTAGCATTAACCTCAGCAAACATGATTGGAGAAAAATTAGGTTTACCCGTATATAACCATATGGAATGGATTCCTGTCTTTAGAACCAATTTAGAACCACAAGAAGAATGGGGGTATGATGGAACCACAGTACCAAAATTAGCAGATACACAAATAGAACAATTTAAGAGTCTATATTTATCACAAGTTAACGAATGGGATATTGCAACAGTGAGAACAACTGCAGGAAAATGTTTTGATGAACATTTTAAAAAGTTTGGAGCAAAAAATGAAAGCGATGGAGAACGTCTATATTGCGCAGACTTCAATAAAATGTTACAATATAAAAAAGATTATAAAATTAAAAATCAAATATGTACAACCGCACGATTAGTACCACATAAAAGAATAATACATATTGTTAGAGCATTAGCAAAAATTACTAATCCACCAAAATTAGTAGTTATAGGTTATGGTATTGAAGAACAATACATAAAAAAAGAAGCCACAGAATTAAATGTAGAAGTAGAATTTGTTGGTTCTGGAAAAAACGGGGTAAAAGAAAGAGTAATACAAGAAAGTTTATTTGGAGTTTATCCTTTTTCCGGCATATCACCAGCAGAAAGCTTATACTTCGATAAAGCGTGTATATGCTACGATATTCCTTTATTAAAGGAAACATTCAAAGATGCAGTAATCTATGCTAAGAACAACGATATAGATGATTTAAAGCAATGTATAGAGCGATTACTGATAGATAAACCTTATAGAATAGAATGTATTAAGAAAGGGAAAAAAATGATGTTAAATAATGAAACAAGAATTGTAAGTCCAAATAAAGCAGCAGAATGGACTGAAAAAATGTTAGAATTAGCAATAAAGAGGTATAACTCCTATAAATAAAAAAATAAGATATAGTGAAAAATTTTGTTTATGGCGAATGAGTGTGTTTGAACGAGACTTATTCACATGTAAATGGTGTGGAGCGAAAGGAGTAATATTAAATGCTCATCATATTAAAATGTTTTCAGAATATCCAGAGTTAAGATTTGATATTAATAATGGTATAACATTATGTATTAAATGTCATAATAGTATAAGAAATAAAGAACACGATTATGAACAATTATTTAAGGAGATGATACAATGAGGAAAAAAGTCATGTTTATTATCGGAACGAGGCCAGAAATTGTAAAATGTGCTAGTACAATAAGAGCACTAATACAAGAAGACAAATACGATGTTGTTGTAGTTCATACAGGACAACACAAAGATTTAGCAGACCCTGTTTATAAAACTTTTGGTTTTATACCGAAATATGACCTAAAAGTAATGACAGAAGGTCAAAGTCTTGATACATTACTATCAAAAATGATACAAAGATTGGAAATGCCAATACTTGTAGAAAGTCCAGATTTAATTATGGTTCACGGAGATACTCATAGTACTCTTGCAGGCGCATTAGCAGGATATCACGCAAAAGTTCCAATAATGCACTTAGAAGCAGGAGCAAGGTCGCCAAAACGATATGAACCATTTCCAGAAGAGATGAATAGAAGAATTGTAGACCAAATAGCTTCATATCACTTATGTCAATGTGACTCACATAAAAAGAATCTAAAAAAAGAAAACATTAACAAAGGAGTAATAGTTGGAAATACTTCAATAGATGCAGCAAAATTATTCATAACAAAACATATAGACAAACAAAAATTAATAATATTCACAATACATAGAAGAGAAAACCTAGGAAAAACAGTAAAAGAACTAATATATGCAATAAATATGTTAGCAAAAGTATTTAAAGACTACCAATTTGTAGTTGTAACACATGCTAACCCAAAAGTAGCAAAACCATTAATAGATGGGTTAAGCAAACTTAAAAATGTAGAATTATATCCACCATTACAATATGTTAAATTCGTATCATTAATGTCTTCAGCAAAATTTATAGTAACAGATTCTGGAGGGGTCTCACAAGAAGCACCAAGTTTCAAAACACCGGTCCTAGTACTTAGAAACGTAACAGAAAATAAAGAATTAGTAAATGCTAATTTAATTAAAGTAATTGGTACTGACTGGGAAAGCGTATATGATAATTGTAAACGATTAATAACAGACCATGAACACTATACTTCAATGTTAGGTAATAATCCATATGGAGATGGTGAATCATATAAGAAAGTAATAAAAGAAATAAAAAAGGTGTTAAAATGAAAAAAGGATTTAAATTCTATACATGGGCAAATTATGGAAACTTTGGAGACGATGTAGTAAAACAAATAGCATTAAAAAAAGGATTCAAAGAAGATAACTTTTCAAACAGAATATTAATAACAGGCGGAACATTATTACCAGTACATCCAAACCAAATCTTATATAAAAGAACAATACAAGGAAATGTTGAAGATGTTGTAGTTTATGGAGCCGGATGTATAGACCCGGCTAAACCAGAAGAACTAGAATTTACAAAAGAATTTCTAAAACACTGTAAACATATAGGATTAAGAGATGAAGGAAGCAAAAAAGTATTGGGAATGGGACAAGTAATAGGAGACCCAATGTTTCACATGGATTATAACAATTATGAAAAAGTAAAAGAAAATTATGTTGTACTTAATATAGGATTTAATGCAGGAGAAATCTTTGGTGGGACAATGGCACAATTAAATTATTTTATGGAAATACTCAAATTCACAAAAAAAGTTGTAATAGAAGAATTAGGACTAAAAGTATATCCATTAATGTTACATAACATTGATGAACCAGCACAAAGATTAATATTAAATTATTTTGATGCAAAAGATATTGTAAGTAAAACAACTCTTGGTCCAGTAGATATTATAGGAAAAGCACAATTTGCAATAACATATAAACAACACGCAATGATAACAGCATTATGTACAAATACACCTGTTATGCCAATAGCATATGGACAAAAAGTAATAAATGTTGCTAATGAGTTCGGAATAGAAACTGTACGAACAGATGAAGTAACAGAAGAATCTTTACAAAAATTGTACAATAATATGCAAAATTGGCCCTATGAGCGCATAAAAGCAAAAAAACAAGAATATAAAGAAAAATTTGAAAAGTTTATATCAGAGGTGAAATTATGAACATATTATTGATGAATATCACCAATAAACGAAACATTTAAATAGTCAAAGTACTCTACTATCATATTAGGTGATAAAAATTGTAGAAACCAAAAAACAACGACAACAATGGAATAACGAATATTACGAAAAAAATAAAGAAAAAATACTAGAATATAGAAAAGATTATTGGACTAAAAAAAAATTAACTATCACAGAAGAAGAACGTCAAAAACATAGAATAGCTAGTAAAAAATGGAGAGAAACTAATTATATCAAATACAAATATAAATTTGTTGCAGCAGCAAAAAAACGTATATTATTAAATAAACAAATATTAGTTGATTATAAAGGCGGTAAATGTGAAATATGCGGATATAAAAAATGTTTAGGAGCATTACATTTTCATCATAGAAATACAAAAACAAAAGAGTATACTATTTCAGCAAAACTAGCATGTAGTATAAAAATATTAAAAAAAGAAGTGGATAAATGTGATTTAATATGTTCAAATTGTCACGCCGAACTCCACTGGGAGGAACAAAAAAATGGCTAAAATATTATTATGTTGCCCTGTCGCCGACAAACAAAGTGGATTTTACATTCACAATCAATTAATAGAAATGGGCCACAGTGTAGCATTACTTGACTGGAGAGCAGCAGGTAAAAAAGGCATGCAACATTTAAATCAACAATTATTACAAGCACACCACGAATTAAAACCAGATTTAACAATAATTATAAAAGGAATAGGGTTTGTAGCAGAAGCAATAGATAAAATAAGAGAATTTCACAAAAACCCAATAGTAGGTTGGATATTTGATGTTACACTTGGAGGAACTTATGTTAAAGATGTTGAACCATATGTAAAGTTTTTAACAAAGTTAGACAAATTTTATACAATGGATGCAGACGCAGTACCAGAATTAAAAGAACTAGGAGTTAATGTTGATTATATGACAGAAGGATGTCACATACCACAACACAAACCAGTAATATTTAATTCATTCCAAAAAAAGAAATATGGTGCAGATATAGTATTTTTAGGAAGTACAGGGTCAATACACCCAAATAGAGAAAAACTACTAAAACGTATAGCAGATGAAGGTTTTGATTTCAAAATATATGGGGAAGTTGGTTATGAAGAAAATTCAGAACCAGAATGGATAAAGAAACATCATACTGGATATGCAGCTATAAATAATTATCATTCAATGGCTTGTAGAGCAAGTAAGATAGTTATAGGTATTGATGGTTGGCCAGAACGAAAACATAGTATGAGCGCAAGAATATATCGAACATTATGCGCAGGAGCATTCTTATTAACAACACACACTAAAGATATAGAAGATTTTTTTGTACCAGGAGAACACTTAGACGTATTTGATGATGAAAACGATATGATAGAGAAAATCATTAAATATTTACAAGATGATGAATTAAGAGAAAAAATTGCTAAAGCCGGACAGGAACTAGTACAAAAAGAACATACATTTAAACACAGACTACAAAGGATAATAAATGAGAACATACAACAAAATAATTAATGAGTTTTTAGCATATTACTACAAAAAGACAAAAGAAGAAGTATATAATCCTAAAAACTTGGAAGACATGAAAGAAAAAGATGCAAATGTCTTTCGTGGCAAAGCATGGAAGAAACTTCTTAGCTTATGCTATGAAAAAGTATACGGAATTGTATGGTTTTCTAAATTTATCTTAGGAGACATGACATATGCTGGATACCCGGAACCAATAAGGTTTAATAATCTATGGTTACAATGGGCTAAAGTAATGACAACCGGAGACCACATAAGTGTACTATGTCCAAGACAACACGGCAAAACAACATACTGGAGTGTAATACAAACAGTATATAGAGGAAGCATGTTTGAAAACTACAATATACTAGTAGAATCAGCAAGTAGCGAACAAGCAGAAAGCATTTTAGGATTCGTAACAAATATAATAGTAAACAATGAATATTTAAATAGTAAAAGAAGTGCTACAGGTAAATGGAGTACAACAGACCTAACTTACAATGGTGGAATAATAAGAGCACGAGGAGTTGGAAGTGAAGTAAGAGGAGGAACATACGATTATATAGTATGTGACGACATTTTACGGTCAGACAATAAGCTAAGTGATAACGATATAGAACATTTCATAGACGAAGAACTAGAACCAATGCTTTTAGTCCGTAAAGGACAAATAATCCTTGTAGGAACACCAAAATCCTACACAGACATATTCGCAACAATAGAAGAACGAACAAAAGCAGCAGACGGTTGGAAGATGGTAAAATACAAAGCCATACTTAATGACGAAAAGAAAACACTGCTTTGTCCAGACCGATTCACATATGAACAGCTTATGGCACGTAAAAGAGTTATGGGCACACGAAAATTTGACAAAGAGTTCATGTGTCAAGTATATTCAAGTGGAAGTTCATTGTTTAACGAAGAAATAAGAAAAAAAGCAATGGAAAGAGGAACAATATTAATATTGTCACCAATTCCTAGAGTAGAAGACGAAGTAGATTGGTCATATTACATGGGAATAGATGTAGCCAGAGCAGGAACCGCAAGTGCAGACTTTACCGTTGTAACAGTTATAGCCTACAACGAAAAAACACAAGAAAAGAAACTGTGTTGGTACTGGAGAGAAAAAGGACTAAAAATAAGTGAACAAACAAAAATTATAGCAGAGATAGCAAGAAACTACAGATACCCACACATATTAGTAGAAAAGAACAATATAGGACAAGATATGATAGATGAACTAATAGATAACCACAATTTAAGTGTGGAAGCATTCACAACAACAAATACAACCAAAGAAGACCTAATAAGGTTCTTAATAGTACAATTTGAAAACGAAAAACTAACACTTCCTGTTGGAGACGAAAGAAGTAAAGAAATGGTAAACGTACTAAACAATGAATTAGGAAGATTTGTTGTAGAAATTACAAGAGCAGGAAACGAAATAATGAAAGGTTCAGGAAGCAGCCACGACGATATGGTAATGAGTTTAGCCTTAGCAATAAAAAACACTCAAGGAAAATACTCACCATTCGCAGTAACAGGAGATACCAAACATAAAACAACTAAATTAGAAGAATTTTTAAAAACCAATGATGATGCATACTGGATGACACTATAAAGTAACAACACAACATTTAAATACTAAAAAAAAACTAATATTATATAAAATGGATTGGATACTACTAATATTATTAATATTAACAGCACCGTTTTGGATGACGATATTAATAGTCATAGCAACATACATATTTACAATATGCATGCTATTAATAGCCTTAATAGCAGAAATTATGACAAAAGGAGGAAAGAAACATGAAAATACCAAAATTGAGCAAAAAACAAAAAAACAGTTTTACTGAAGAAATGAACCAAGAAGGATTCGTAATATTACAAAAATGCAGCAATGGTTACAGAGTTCTAAGAGATACAAAAATAGTGTTCGTAGATGCAATGATGGAAAACGTAACTATGGAAAACACAGACAAAAAAATATATATGGAGGAATAAAACTATGAGATGCCCAATGTGCGATTTAGGACCAGAACACCAACAATCAGACCCAGACAACCAAACAAAAAGTCAATGTAAAGGATGTGGAACAAAATTCTTTGATAGAGACAGAACCGGCCCAAGTATGGTAGAGGAACCAAAATGAACGAACAAATGCAAGTAAGAGAAAAACCAACACTAGAAACACTAGAAGACAACATAGACAGAACAAAAGAACTATCAACAGACGTACTAAAACAAACATATCAATTAATGGAAGAATTAACAATAAACGAAGACAATAAAGCAGAAGAAAGATGTGATAGTCCAATAAGTAACAGATTTGACAAATCAAACAATAAAATAAAAGACATAAAAGAAAACATATCAGATATTAACGATAACATCAAAAAAATAAGAGATATAATTGGAACATACGACAGGCCAGAAACCTGCGAAAAAACACCAGAGAGGATATACAAAAAATGAAAACAGCAGAACAAATAGCAAAAGTCTATAATGACATAATGAAGTTATTAGAAGAAGCTCAAATGACAAGCAAAGAAGCAATCCACATGGCTAAAGAAATAGAAGTAACAGCAATGATTGGAATAATGAACCAAATAAAAAGAGAAACACAAGCACCAGTAGAAATAAAAGTGCCCCCAATTAAACCAAACGAGGAAAAATCGGAAGAGACATCATCAAAGAGTTCCTAGAAGACATATTTCAAGGAGTTAAGATAATATGCATAGCATATTTTCTCATGTACCTAGTTTTACTAGGAATATTAATATGGAATTTAAAACATTAGAACCGGAAGCGAGAAAATTACTGTTAAAAGCCTTAGATATAGACATAAACACACTAAAATGTGCATTCTGTAACGAAAAGTTAACACATATTAACTGTAGTATACTACCAAGTCTAAACAACATAACAGATGCTACAATAACATGTGGCAGCCCACTATGTATAAGTGAATATTTATGCGAAAGCGAAATAACACGATGTACAGAATGTGAAGAAGAAAAGCCAATAGGCAAGAAAACAAAACAATGTTTAGAATGTTTAGACTGGAAAATGGACGATTTAAACAAATAATCAATTCTGGGCTGATAGTACTAACGGTAGAATAGGGCGTTTGCAACGCCCGGATACGGGTTCAACTCCCGTTCGGTCCATTACGGCGGCGTAGTTTAACAGCCAGAACACTAGGCTCATGACCCGGAAATTTGAGGTGCAAATCCTCTCGCCGCCATAAAAAAGGTGATAAAAAAAAAATGGAACAACAAGACCCAACCAAAATAATATGAGACTATGAAAACGGCCACAAAAAATACTTAGATGGCAAGCAACAGCGAAGCAAATTTGCTAAATACATCATACAAGCAAAAATATACATAAGCCGAGCAACAAACTACCTAAGCATCATAAACTCAGGCATGATACTAGTCGTATTCCTCAGCACACTACAAAAACACGGAATAACAATCAACATACAAAAATGGGGAATCCCAATATTCCTAACCACAATAACCCTAATGCTAATAATAGGATACACAGAACAAAAACTAGGCATACACAAACTAGAAACCACACTAATAAACAAACAAAACACAGAAATACAATGCCTTTTAAACCAAACCCAACCAAAAAAGCCCAATACCCATACTACTACCAAAGCAAAATAACATACGATAAACAATTCTACTGTAACCAAATGCAATAACATAATTAAAACTAATATCTCCCTGTTCCAAATAACTGACAAACATTGAAAAACACTAAAAATTTTCTCCCAATATAGGGAGCATAGGTTATGTTTGCCTTGTTGTACTATTCCTTATATATAGTATGTATTACAATACAATATATATTTATGATTTGTTATATATTTATTTATATATAATATTATATAATCATTATTATTTATTTATTATAATATAGTATAGTAGTATTATAATATAGTAGTATAGTAATCATTGTATAGTAGTGACATCATCAGATATACGCCACTTCATATGAGTAGTGATTTATCTATATGCCCCTTTATAAATGTTTCGTCTTTTGTTGCCCCTGTATAGTAATAAATAATCAGTATAGTAATCTTTATAAGTGTTGCCCCTGTATAGTGGTAAATAGCATTGTTTAGGTTTTTCATTATTCATTAGTAACAACATATATATATATATATATATAACTACTACATAGTAACACCATACCTTTAATGTTTATATAATTAAATATATATAATAGTATATATGTATATCTATAATCACTACTACATAGTAATAAATCATTATATCTATATGTAATCACTACACATAGTAATAACATAGTATAAATAGTTTAAGTATATAATACACTATATATAAATCTCTAATATCTTTTATTTATCTATATATACACTACATTTATTTATATTTTCTTTCTATATATCTATAATATTATTAGTAATTCATTTATAAATAAACTATACTACTACATAATGACTACATATACCCTTTATAAACATTTGTGTAATGTAGTATCGCCACAACAAAACATTTATATAGTTAAAGCCCTTTATTATCTATATGCTTAAATAAAGCAGATAAATAAAAAATAAATCAAACGAGGCAAAAAAAATGACAAAAGAAAAAAACAACAAATACACAACAACAGAAAGTTTAAACAAACTTTCAAGCAAACAAATAAAAGAAGCAGTAATAAACAATGAAGTAAGCAAAAAGCTTATAAATAATGCTTTTGATATTGCTTTCAGTAAAGCAAAGCAAGAAAACAAAAGCGAAAACAAAATAAGCGACTATTTCGTAAAAAATGATAACAGCGACTACTTAATAAAAAACTTAAATGCAACTATGAAATATTTTGAGTTAAATTGTAGTGCTTTTATGACTAAAATAGTAAATGACAATAAAAGCAAGATAACATTAAAGCAATTTAATTTATCTTTAAGAAAGAGTGTTGAATAAACACTCTATTTTTTATTTTTTAACTACTATATGGAGATGATACAAATGGAAACCAAATATTTAGATGATTTATTACGAATTAGAGCAAAACGACAAAAACCAAACCAGACACCGGGACAAAAAGCTTGGAATGATTTTGGCTACTTAGTAGTAGCGACAAAATACTTAAATATGACTAGTGAAGAAGTAACAGCTAGAAATCCACGATATACACAATATAAAGAGCATCCAGCTTGGAAAACCTACAATAAGAGCAGATTATATAAAAGATTTAAAAATGCTTAAAGTTACACAACAAAACTTAAAGAGGTATATAAAAAATGGTACTAAATAGAAGTCAATTAAGACAAAACAGAAAAAGAAATGGTTATAAAGGATGCACCGGAATACCAGAACATATTTTAATACCAATAGTGAATAAAATTTTAAGAGAAATTGAAAATGGAAACACTAAATAAGATGTATTTAAGATATATGCTAGAATTAGCAAATCAAGAATATGAAGGCAATTTAAACGAGCTTCTGTCCCTGGCCGGATAGAAGTGGCGTTCATCTGGCCATAGATGGAGCTGGCAAGTGGCGTTATTCAGGCCACAGATGGAAGTGGCAGTCATTGTTATAGGCCACATCGGCCATATGCCACACAGGCAGAAAATCAACTTTTTTTTACTACTAACAAGTGATAACACCACGTTATTACTGCCCAATAGTAACACAGGCACACCTTAACAGGGTGAAAATGAAACCACGTTACTACTAATGAATGAAAAAACGACCTGGCCACAAAAAAACACGGCAACACAACATTTAAATACTAGTAAAACTATATATAGAGTATGATAAAAAACAAAAAGGTTTATAAAGGCGAAAAAATACAAGAAGTATGTACTACCTATGCCATTAATTTTAGGTTTGTGAAAAATAGTGTTTTTAAGGTATTATACCTTATAAGGAATATTTGTTGTGTCGCCTTTAAGTTTTTATGCCTGCCTTTTAAGAGGGTTAGAGAAGCTCTGGCAGATAAAAAACGACCTATTAAGAAAAATTGGCACTTACCTAAAAAGATAGAGGTTTATGATTAACTGATAGTTTAAAAGGTAAATATGAACAGGGTAGGTTTTGTTGTTTTCCTACCCTGTTTAAACCCCTCTTTAAACCCTTAAAAAATAAGGTTATGATGAAAAGGCACCGAAAGATTTATAAACTAAAACATCTTATATATACTTATAACTTACTTAAAATTAAGTAGGTTTATAAAATACAACACTCGGAGGTGTTATGAAAAATGGTAGAAAAAACCGAAATTGAAATGGAAAACGGGAGCAAGGTTGAAATTACAGGTTCAACCGAGGACATAGAAGGAGCATCTTTTTATGTGCCAAATTGGAAAGCAGGAAACAGCCCACACAAAAGCATAAGCCAAGCATTTTTAAAGGCTATGGTAGAAGTTGATGAGTCCGTATTAATTGGGACCTATAACGGAAAACCTGTGTATGATGTGGAAAAAACTTGGGACAAAGTAATAGGCACAGCAATAGAAACCTTAGGGTTGAATATTGAGAAAGCTGTGGCTACTTCAAGAGTTGGAGTTAAAAAGCAATTATCCGCTTTACAGCAAGCCGTTATCGCAAAAGACCCAGAAATGGCAAAAGAATTAGGGCTTATTTAGAGAGCCTACTTTTTTTCTTTTTTTTTATTTTTCTTACCTTTATAAACAAATCCAATGAAAGCAGGTGAAACTATGAAATCCATAAACGAAAAATATGAGGAAATACGGAAAATCCTAAGAATTTTACTTGATAATTATAAATCTATGCCACAAGCATTAGAATCCTTAAAACAAGACATATTAGATGGCTCTTTCTTAAAAAGGCACGATTTTATAATAACCAGAAGCAACTTTAGGCAGAGTTCTCATAGAGGCAGAACAGGAGCACCTATTAAAAACGCCAGTAAACGACCTCAAACAAAAATTTATACCATTTCTAAAAATCCTGGACTTAATGAACCAGAGATTATAATGCCGTGTAGAATAGGTGGAAGAGAAATTGAGAGGCAAGCGAATTTTAAGGCAAGACCTAAAATAGACCAGTTGCCCGGATGGAATAGAATGAAACCTATCCAACGAGTAAATACTATATTGGAATTACAATTAGACCACGATACAAAAACGGAATTAATAGCAAGTGTATTAGAGGATGAGGGCAAATTTTAAATACCCAGCCAGACTCACACCAGATGGGTCAAACACCTAGTTCCACTAAAACAAAGTAAAAATGAATAGAAACAAACCATACCTAAACGAAACAAAAAGATATTCAAAATATAGAAATATGGATAAAGAAAAACTTATAGACCTTTGTAGAATTTATGATATGGATAAACTTACAATGAGAAAGGAATTAAGAGAAATCAAATCAAAAATATCCAGATTTATGAATAAATATAGGATAAAACAATTATATTAACGAGGTAACTAAAATGGGAAATATAGTAGATGTATTATGTCCGATTGGTTTCGGAGATTGCCCGGATTGCAAACATTATAAAGAAATGGAATGTCAATGCCCGGAAAATGTATGTGAATATTGTGAAGGATATGGTTACGACAACAAAGGAAAGAAATGTAGACATTGCCGACCAAATGAAGTTTCTATGGCAGAATACTCAGATGACCAACTTGTAGAATTACAGGACGAAGTGAATTTTATACTTTCTCCAAAAATAGAATATATGAATGAGGAAGAATTATTTGATGCTTGGATTGAAGCAAAGATGGCACAAGAATATGAGGATGACCAAAATGAATAAAACAGAGGCATTTGATAAATTATACCAATTATGGACAGACTTCCAAAATGGAGAGTTTGGAGATGATGATGACCACATATTTGAAGACACCTTAGAAATATTAGAAATGGGGGCAAAAGAATGATAACAATTAAACTACCAAAATGTTACGAAGAAGACCTAACAGATAGAATTATAGGGTTAATAGATGAAGAATACCCAGAAATAAGCAAAATAAGAGTAATAGAAATAAAATGAAAACCCCTACACGAATACTTAATTGTTGTGAAGACCTACAATTAGATATAGAAGATTACCAAAAAATAACAATAAAAGGCAATACAATAAGATTTGCTGGTTCAATAATAAATTATTGTCCATTTTGTGGCAAAAAATTACAGATAATAACACCACAACTACAAAATAAAGTGGCAAAAGAAGAATATGGAGAATCATTCGGCAAATTAGCTACCATGGAACAACGGTATGTTATAATGAAAATATCGGAACAAATTTATTGTCAAAAAGAGGTAAAAAAATGATACTATTCAGGATTAACTTCTTTGACAAAGCCGAATTCAAAATAACCTTCAGCAGAGTCAAAAAAGCCAAAGACAGAGTAACGCCACTAGATGGCACACTCAAAACAATGGCAAAAAACACAGCAAAAGAGGTAAAAAAAGATGGTAAAACAACACTTAGCTGAACAAGAAAAAGGGGACGATTGTCTTAAAGCCGTTGTTAATACAATAAAGGAATCTATAAGGCCCTATGATTTGGGTGTTTATAGATATGGCGGCGAAGAATTTGCCGTGATTTTGCCAGATGTTGATTTAGTAGAGTCCGAAAACATTGGCAATAGATTACAAAAAAAGGTTCAAGAAAAAACCAGCATTACGATAAGTATAGGAGTTTCAACTTATCGTGGTGCTTCAAATAATCTACATAACCTATTATGTTATGCTGATAGAGCCTTATATAAAGCAAAAAAAGAAGGTCATTGTTGCTGGGAGGGAATTAGAATGAAAGAAAAATTAAATATAAAAGATTTAATATTAAAAAATTCAATATCAAATAATTTTATTTTTATTGATTTATCAGAATGTGGATGGAATACATTAAAATTGTGCAAATCAAATGAGGTTTATGTTTCATTGTCCAATGATTTTGGTATGGTTGTTATACCGAAAGATAAAAAAACGTATGTTCCTAAGTTGTATGATTATGATACAGATAACCCAGAAAAAATAATTAAAATTTTATTGAAAGAAGCAGAAGATAAAATTGTTGGAGATATAACAGTTATTTTTAATGATATTTTTTATAATACAGAAACATACGAATTTGCAATAAGTTTTTCTGGCAGGAAGAGAAATAGAGTTTGTATATATGATGACCAACTATGAAAATGGAAATCAATGAACTTAAACAATACATAGGTAGAAAGGATATACATGCTATCCAATTAAGTAGTGGTAGTTATATTCCTGTTAAGCGACCCATTACAGATGAGGATTTACAAGCACATTTAAAAGGTGAAAAAACATTAGGAACATATGTTATCAGGAAAGATAACACTGTAACCTATGCTTGTATAGATATTGATGGAGATGCTAACGAGTTAGAACCATTACTATTATTAGGGAACACCGTTTATAATCTTTTTCCAGATTTACACCGAGTCCTTGAATTTAGTGGGCGAAGAGGATATCACATTTGGTTATTATTCAATAACCCAGAACCAGCAGGGTTAATAAAAGATATGGTTGAAACAAGATTAAGAAAATGTGGATTACGAAACATAGAAGTATTCCCCAAACAAGCATACTTATCAGGCAAAGGGTATGGAAATTTGATTAAGATGCCCTTTGGATTACATAAAAAAGGAGGATGGAGCAAATTCATAAAAGAAAATGGTAAAGAACTTTAAAATAAGGGATAAAATAATCATACCAGGTGAAAATATACCATACATTATTGAAGTAATTACTGGTAATAAATTAACATTAGAAGGATATCCAGGAACATATGATATGGATAAATTTGAATTATTAGAACCAATTACTTGGAAAAACAGGTACCAAAAATGAAAAAGAAATATAAAATAGGAACAAAATTACTAATCTTAAATGCCAGTGACCAAGGCTACGATTATATGATAGATGGAGATATATTAACCGTAGCAGATAATCAAGGTCATAATAATACTTACAAATTTGAGGAAGCAACTGATGACCCAGGTTGGAGCCCATCATTCATAGAAAACCTAACAAAATTCCAACCACTAAACAATTGGAAATGTAGATACGAAGGTAAATAAAATGAAATATAGAGAAGGAAATAAACTATTATGTTTAACCGATTCTAACGAAAATGATGATAATAATGATTGTCTTTATAATGGCGAAACATACATAGTTAGGGAAGTATGTGGAAATGAATATGAATTTGAGGATATTTATTATTACGAATATGAGGATGCAACTACCGAAGATGTTGGATGGTGTAGAGAATTTGTTGAAAACCCAGACAATTTTAGGCTGATAACTAGAAGTTGGAAAGACAGATATAAATAATGATTACTTAATTCCTCCAAGCAATAACTCCATAGGATTACAACCAGTAGTCCTATGGAGTAATACTCAACCCAAACGCCTCCGTAAATAAATGGGGCATCAGTTTTGGGCAAATGTGCAGGTTATAAAAATGTATAAGAAAACCGAAAATGGATTCGCAGTGATGTCCCGTAAAACGAATGCGAAATACTGGTATGTCAATTCTGACATGACCACTTGCACCTGCCCAAAATTCAAATTCATAACAAAGGGAGCACCATGTCACCACATAGATGAAGTGAAACTTGGCGAGAAAGCAATAACCAACAGAATGACACCAGTTGATATAGGTGGTTACAAAAAATGGACAAAGGAAGATTTCTTACAACCAATGAAATATGAAGACTTTATGAAACTATACGGAGAAGCCCAATACAACCATTTAGTAGCAACATTTGAGGTTTTCTACGATAGACGAGGAGATATGATAAGGAGGCTATGATGAAACTATTAAAAAATATAAAAACCTTTATACTCACCTATGCAAATAGAGTGCGAAAACCAAAAAAATTTGAAGGAGGTGCGAAAATGGATAAAGACCAAATCGCATACGAACAATACGGGTTAGCATATGACAACCTGGAAGAAAACGAGCAAGAGGCAGTGGACGCAAGGTTCGCTGACACAGAAAACGAAGGAGATGGAGAACAACCAGAAGCATCTGGCGATAATATCGCTATTGAATTTGGAAGACCAGGAATTAATGGCACAAAGAAGTCAATAGTTCTAGCTGGAACAAATGTTCTTGCGGCTGCTTCACAAGCTGGAATGAATGTGAGAGTAGATAAAGAATCTTTCCAAGTGAAAGAGTCCAGCCATTACAGAGTAGGACAAACTTTATCAGCAGAGGATACTGCTTACGACGGAGATTTAATTCTTGTTGTAACAGGAGTAGATTCAGCAAACTAACGGGGAAGAAATTCCCTAATTTTTTTTATTTTTTTCTTTTTGATTTATAAGATTAAAATACTCAGAGGTACAAAATGATTGATACAAAGGAAATAAAAATTAGAGCAACCCTTGTTGATGTTATAGATGGAGTTGTGAATTATATTCAAAAGGAATATAAAACTCATAAATGGGTTGATGATAACACTTTAACATTTTCAGCATCCAGAAAAAAATGTGTTGTTAAATTCCCAGAATTTAGTGATGATGGAGAAGCAGAGAACCAAGAAGTAATACTTACAATAATTCCAGACATAGAAAAACCACTAAATGATTTGATAGCACAACTTAAACTGGACATTAATGCAGAGGAAATTGAAAATTCAATTTTTGAAGGAACCGACAACATATACAAATATGACTATATAAAATTGGGTAAAAATGTCAAAGTTTTCAGGGAACTAAACAAATTCTTTTCAAGGTATGGAATAGAACGGTTTGGAATACAGAATAGTATAACCAGTGATATACATAACTTTTGTTCCGAGAAAATGGCTATGATAGTAACACCCTACAACAGCAGAGGACAGCCTACTCCACTTTCAGACGATTTCTTTGGAAATTATACATCACTTGAAGGCTATAAACGCCCTTCCATAGGTGGTGAGGAGATAGAAATAGTAGCAGATGAGAAGTTGGAAGACATTAAAATTGGTAATTACAAAATTGGTAAATACTACAAAGACAGGAACCTAATTCTAATTTGGTTCAACCCATTTACTGGAATAGATATGACTAAATATACTAGTTACACAGACAATAAATGGTTGGCTAAAATTCTTCCGGAGATTATGAAAAGAATTGTGGAACTTAAAATAAAAAAAGTGGACGTTTCAGATTTCTCCATCCGACTTCTCGTTGACTCCTTTAAAAAGGAACAAACAAGATTAACAAGAGATACCAAAAAGAAACTTGAAAAAGTGGAAAGCCAAATTGAACAATATGGAGCACAATTAGCAACCTTTTACGAACAAAGGGTAGCACATATTGGCTCAATAGAAGCACTAGGAACACTAGATAGGACACAAATAGAAAATGAAGTAAAATTGCTACAACAAAATCCACTATTAGATAAAGTAGAATTGAAAGAAGGAGCAATATTTGTTACCTTTATTGAAACAAGTCTTAAATGTCCTATGAATAGAAGTGTAGATGGGTCATCAGAAACATTTGGTATAAGAGATATGTACCTAGGAAAAGTTGGATTTAAACTGACAGGCGGAAACAATATTACCGTATTCTCAGATAGTCCAAAAGATGGCGAGAAAAACCCACATCCACATGCAGATGTACAGGGAAAACCATGTTTCGGAAGCGGAGATGGAAGAAATTCTATATTCAAACTATTAGGGGAAAGAAAATTAAATGATTTAACCTCTATGTTATGGATGTGGATACACACCTTCCGGAGTAACGACGCCTACGTCCATGTGAATGATTGGTATGATGATAG
>VAPA010145002.1_pt1 | contig 42785 bp, 59 predicted proteins | sample 3395041 | NCBI WGS metagenome assembly VAPA01 (sample SAMN08290432, study PRJNA428436) | hydrothermal vent metagenome | isolation source: Deep-sea hydrothermal vent chimney | place: Indian Ocean: Southwest Indian Ridge | depth 1973 m m
GTATCATGGTGTAAATTAGTGGTATGGCATGAAATTATACGACATGTTCGTTGACAATTGAATAGTTGATGATGGTATGGGCAATCGAAAGGGGTTTCATCCAATGCCCGAAACTACCGTTATTACCGAAACCGTTAAAGGCGTCAAAATTACCAAAACGGCTAGCATCAAACCGCATGGTGAAACGGACGCGCCCACTAAAAAAGTTACGTTGGTAATCGACTTTGATGGTACTACGTTGGCATCCGTGTTTGAATCCGCTGTTCGTTCCGATGTTATAAAATGGCAAGGTAACAATCGTGACAATTTCGACAACATCGTGGACGGATCTACAATCCAACGTAAATTCTCCGCTCCACCGGTTGCTGTTGTAACCGAGGAGGATGGAAAGCAGGCGTTCCGCAACAAGTTGGCATCGTTTGACACCGACGAAGAACGTCAAGCATACATCGACGAAACATTAAAGAACGTCCAAAAGTAACATAACCGCCTATACCGTCATCAACTATTTAATTGTCAATAACAACAATAGTAACAACCACCTAGGCAATCACCTAGGTATTCTTTTGCCCATCCACTATTAACACTACTTTGGGGAAGTACGAAGTTCGTTTAATATTTATACCATCTCATCAACAATGTACCAAATATTACCTTTACATTGTCCCTTAGTTATGTTAATGTATTTGTAATGTTGTAGCATGTAATGCTATTCGGTGTCACACCCATTGATATGGTGGATGTTTAGGGTGTAAGGTGTTAGGTTATCTCTAATAAAAAAATATATAAAAAGAAGAGAGAAAGAACAAACCTTAGGGACTTAAGGATGCAGGGTAGGTGCTATATAAGATGGCGGGGTAAATGGGTGGGGTATGGAATAGCACTAAGGACTACAACATTACATGGAGGTGTTGGTGATGAGGTATTTGTTAGGGCATGTGTTGAGTACGACGGCCAAAGCGGTCAATGTCACTGTGATTGAGTATGAGGGCGAGGGTGGGAAGATTAAAAGGAGTGGTGATGTAGTGTGGTTGCCACTGTCACGAGTTAAGTATAAAGGTGATTTGGAGTATTATGAGGATAAGGAGTTTGAGGTGCCTAAGTGGATAATGGAGGATAAGAAGCTGATATGAATGAGGATGTGACAAGAGGGAGAGGTAGTATTAATCCGAGTAGGTATAAGAACGATGTGCTGACTCAAGCGTGGGTGGATAGTAGGACATTAGCTACATTGATGATGTGGTTGGATGGGCTAGGTTCAAAGCCAAGGACTATAAGTGAGATAGTAAGAGATCCATTAAAGGTGTTGGTTAGGAGCTTGGTAGACAATGGGCATGTGAAGATGGTTGATGATACTAATGTTGCAAGGAGGATGTTGGAGAAGAGAACAGGAGTTGATTTGAGCAGGGGTGGTAAAGGTGGGAAGAATGTCTTGCATAATGTAGTGTTGGATACGAGGAGGAGTGAACTAGGTGAGTATCTGAGGGATAAGTTAGATGTGGATGATCCTAGGTTTGACGAACCGATTCATGAAGGTCCTGAGGGGTTTGATATGCAGGAGGCGTTGAAGTTGATGGAAGATGATGAATAGTTTGTATAATATTTATACGAACTGAGCATGACATAGATTGCGTATATAGTGACATTGCTCATTGACAACTGTGGTATAGTTATGTTATAATATACATAATGGAAGATGATATTCATATCTCAATACGAAAGGAGTAAAGTATGAAATGCAAGTGTGGTCAAAAGATGGTGAAAATAGAGGCTACCAAGTATTTACCAAAGCGTTATGAATGCTCTAATTGTTACAGAGTTATTGTACCTCGATGAAAGGAGGTGAACCAAATGGCTATAATAATAGTCTCACAAACAACCTATAAAAAGATAAAGAACCACAAACGTGGAAATGCTCTATGGGATGAAAGCGGTGTAACATTTCTATCGAACGGGAAGGTGAGTGTAACTATATCACAAGACACACGTGATGAGTTAGGTACTGACCCTGAGACCGCAATACTCGATGCTATGAGAGTATACGAGAGGGATAAATCTACAAATGGCTAAATGGAAAGGTGGTTTATGGCATAGTCCATTTTGGACACCTGAGGATGATCTATTGGCTGAGTTTGATAAGATGGAATATCACTTTGTCGATGATGACTATGAAACAGGTAGTGAAATGTTTCAGAGGATATTGAGTGCGGATGGACCTGCTAGCAAAAGGAAAGAAAGTAAACTAGAGACAGAAGTAGATCATGTAGAAGGTTGGAGATATAATCCACTTGATCCAACAAAGGAGTAAACTAATGAAAGATGTAAGAGTAAACTCAGATCTAGTTGACCACCTAGAATGTGACGTGTGCGGTAGTAACTTCAAACATCTTCACATATATCTAATTTGTAAGTGGGATACAGAGATTAATGAATACTACTTATCAGAGATACTATGCCCTAATCATGTAGACAATGAATAAAGTTATAATCAAAGACATTCGTTGTCCTTGTGGAGGTAGTTTGGTTCTCAGTTATAATATGAAGTCCGAACGTGCCTTGCTTGTGTGTGAGAAGTGTAAACTAGTTATTATCTATACTGGATAGGAGGATGAAATGAGAATAACTAATAGAAAATTTGCTAAGGAAAATCAACTATTCCTCAAGTGTATTGAACTTGCGGGAATAGAGAAACGTGAGAAACTAACACTAAAACGACAAGCATCAAAGTTTAGAATGGGACGAGGTGTGGCTAACAAGTTTCGAGCCACTGCCAATCGCCAGATGGGGAGAAACTGATGATACTCAAAAGAGACATGAAAGTTCGTTGCCTTAAGTCAGGTGCCATTGGCAAGATAATGAAAGTAGGTGGAAAGACATCTAAGGTTCGCATACCTATCTTTGGCCAGAAAGCGTCAGTGGTTAAGCAGATACCTAACAAGTATTTGAGGAGGAGGTTCTAAGTGGTCATAATCTTTTGTGAATACTTTAACTGCAAATATAATAAGAGAGGTGAATGTGGGGCCTCGGATATAGTAATAAAAGAAAGGAGCGGGCATCCAGTATGTGTAAAGTACAATCAGACCAGTCTGAAAAAAGTAGAAGGGTAATAGTAGATTACTGCTCAGGTTGTGTTTACTACAAATATGGGTCTTTACAAGATCCATGCTTTACTTGTTTAAATGACAAGGATGCCACTAGACGCCCGAAGAAAGTTTTCGACTATGGAAGGAAGGCAAAGAGATATGAAAGAAATACGTCTTGATTATATAGTATATTTTATACTAGCATTATTTCTCTGTTCAATGCTAGGATTTGCATATGAGTTAAATGGACTACAACGATTCAGAGCAGAGATAGAGCAGGAACGGTTAGTTAGAGAACAAGAGTTATTAAATCTTGCAAAGGTCTCAGTTGATCTAGGAATAGAAGTCAAGCGGTTACGTGGAGGAAAATAGTCATGGAAGTTATAATGATTATACTATATTTAATTACTGTTACAGCAGCTAGTATAGCTGTATTAACATACTATGTATTAATAAAAGATGAGGAAGAAGATGTCGAATAATATATGTTGGGACTGTGGAGAAAGAGGTGCATCCAAGTACTGTTTACTATGCAAGGCTTGGGTATGCTATAGATGCTGTAATCATGAGGAAGGAGAAGGGCAATGACTCCAACCGAATCAGCTAGTCAGTGCAAACACTGTGGTGGATGGTCTAGCGAGAGAGTATACAGATGTCCTTGGTGTGGAAAGGTAAAGTAAACAGATTGTTCAAATTTTATACGAACTATACATAAATTAACTACTTGACATTTGTTATTAGTTGTGTTATAATTTATATAATGAAAGGAGATACCAATGGATCTCAAACAGAAGGCTCGAGTAGCTAGAATAAAGATGTTAGTACTTGATTCAAAATTGAAGGAGGTGAGGAATCAATATGAAGAAGCAAAAGAACTATGGGAAGAAATAGCCGCAGAAATAGAAAAAGCAGACTACGAAGAGGCTATGAAAGATGGACGCCTTAAGGTGGTCAAATCTGGTGTACGACAGCCGCCAGCACTTACAAAAGCACAGATAAGAGAGATTGCTGAACAGTTGAATATAACTTTAACTGTGAAGGAGGAAGAGAATGAAAGTTGAACTTGATTTCAAACTTACACGCCCTGCAAAGAAGTCAGGCGGAGACCGCTACGAGCATGGTGTAAAGGGACTCAAAGATCATATGGTAATCTATGTCCCACAGTTTTATTCTAGGCTTGATGGAGTCCCACTTTCGATACTCCACATAACTATTGCTGACTTCTCTAGTATAGAGGAGTAAAATGTACCAAATAATACCTTTACATTTCATTGTAGATATGTTACCATTGTGTATATAATGAGAGAGGAAAGGAGGTCTAAATGAAGTAAACTCATCGTTTCACGAAGCACTTTCTATCCGACAACTTTAAAAGGAGAAAAGCAAATGAAAGACGTAATAATTACTGCAGTAGTTCCCGAGAACAAGGAAAAAGGTACATCGAAGCAGACTGGATCTATTACAATCCAGTATCCTGAAACTGTCAAAGAAGCTGTGGAGATGTATGGTGAAGAAGCCATTCTCTCCAATGCTTTTGCTAACTTCAGGGTAACACTCCAGGGCAACATCAGATCCGGTCTCAAGAAGGGCGAGGACATCGCCTCTATCAGTGCCAGACTTTCCGGTGCCAAGATGGGTATCGCAGTAGCAGGAGCGAAGGTTGATCCTGTTGAGGCCTACATTGCTATGTTCCAGAGCGCTACTCCTGAAAAGAAAAAGGCTATGCTTGCCGATCTTGAGAAGGGCGCAAAGTAAGGACGCAAAGTAAGACCGTTACCTGGTAGTTTCGGTCAAGGGCTCCCTGATCTCTGCGGGTCAGGGGGCCTTTGTTTTGCTTAGTTAATGTACCATGATTCACTTGACGAAAGGAAAATAAGAAGATGGAAATTACCGCTGAAGGTAAGAAAATTAAAATAGTTGTAAGTGAACAAGAATACAAACTAATTGGTAAAGCAATTAGCCATGTTAAAAACTGCCCTAGGTTCGAAAAGGAGTCAGCCTATCAAGCATTCTTATGGAATAATTTAGATTTCGATTTTAACTTTGGACCTCAAAAGATTCTAAACGAAAGGAAGTAAAAGCAGATGCAAGGAAATAGATGGAAAGGTATAATGAAATGCTATCCTTTTGAAGAGAAGAGGCTCGCTAAATGGAAGCCTCCTTATATAGTACAGCCTAAGTTTGATGGCAATAGATGTGTTAATGAACCTTTGGAAAATTCAAGTCTCCTCCTAACCAGTGAGGAGAATCCCTTCTTCTCAGTCCCTCATATCAATCAGCAACTCATGGACTCAGGTCTATGGCAACTACCTCTCGATGGTGAGCTTTATAATCATGAGCTTTTCCTAGAGGGCGGTCATGAGCTTATTCATTCTATTGTATCAAGAACAGCCAACATTCATCCTAGACATAAAGAGATGGAATTCTGGGTGTTCGACTATAAGAAGCCAGACATAGCACAAATAGATAGATTTCATATCTTAAATGGGTTAGGAGTTTTTCCTGAGAATATAAAAAGATCTCCATACTGGATATGTGATACACTAGATGATATTAAGCGTAGATACGATGCTATAATTAAGGAAGGTTATGAAGGTATTATTATTAGGCATCTGTTTAACTTCTACGAGGAAAAGCGAAGCACTTATATAATGAAGTTCAAACCGAAGAAGCAAGACATCTATACTATCGTAGGATGGAACGAAGAGATCTCAATACATGGGACACCTAAAGGTCGCATTGGTTCTCTTGTGCTCTCGTCTCAAGATGGAGATACCTTTGCTGTCAGTGCAGGTCTCAATGATGAGAATAGGGATAAATACTGGGCTATACGTGATGAGCTAATTGGAACTCAGGCCCTAGTTCACTATCAACACATGACTAATAAACAGATTCCGAAAGGCTGTTTTAATATTGAGGTATTTTTAGATGGCTGAAAATATGAAAAAATGCTATCAATGCAAGAATAAAAAGCCTGATGCTGAGTTTAGTAGCAAAGGGTCTCGTATAGTACATAACAGATCTCAATTAATCTGTAATAGTTGTATAGAACATATCTATCGTAAGAACTGGGATGTACCTTGCCAAGTATGTGAACAGAAGCCTACAGTTGGAGATCTTAAACTGTGTGGTCCTTGTACTTGGGGCGAAGCAGCTACGGCAGGAGGTAACTGGTAATAACTTATGGCGGTGCTCGGTGTGAGCGCACTCACAAAAGCTACTGTTGCAACAGGTCGGACATAAATGCTTTGAAGCTGACATGCAACAGGTTAAACATAGGCAGGCCACCAATCCTGCACACCGCCACTTTAATTTATGCTCCCTGAGAGAACCTGTAAGTCTAGCACTTAACTGGGAAGTGCGGTGCTAGATCTGACCAATCCCGATACAAGCGAATGGCGCTTGTGTGTTCTTGAAGGGAGCTACCTCTCTCAATGGAAGGAGAGAAACTATGGGTGATTTCTTTGATGTTCATGTAGAAAGGTGCTACAGAGAAGACACAGCACCACATGCTCAGTACACAAAAACTGGAAAGATAAGAAAGCAAACCGCACTATGGACTATGAAAGATGGCACAAGGATTCGCATCTGCAATATGAACGATGGGCATTTAGCTAACGCAATTACCTTGCTTGAAAGAGTTGCGAAACATGGGCGTCTTCAATCTTTAGAAAATCTATGGTTTATGTCTAGATTTTTGAGAGGTGAAATAGCTTTAGATATGGTAGATGAAGCACTTGTATCTTTTGAAGATACTAATTGGATAGACTACGTACCAATGATTTACCACAGTCTAACGTTAGAAAACGAAAGGAGGAAGAACATGGCTAGAACGTTCCATATTGCAGGAGTTCAACACCACCAACTCAAGCACGTGATTGCAGATCTAGAGGCAGGATTAACTCTAGACCTAGTGCCTGAGCCAGACAACAAGTTTGACTCTAACGCTGTACGTATAGAGCATAATAAGATCATGCTCGGCTACGTACCAAAGAAGTTTAGCTCAGAAATCTCTGCTTTACTTGAACTTGAAGATCTCGAATGTGTTATTGAGAAACTAGATTCCAAAGCACCACCGTGGGAGCAGTGCTCAGTAACTATCGACAAAAGGGAGGAGTAAATGAAGTACTATTTAGAAGTAACTATCATAACAAAGGAAAAGGTTACAAAGAAGTTCATCAGAGAGTTGCTTAAGTCTCTTGAAACTAAGAGAGGCATTGAAAAGATTACTGTACCTACTATAGAGGAGAACTAAAATGAAGATCTACGTTTGCGAAGACTGTGGACAGGAGCTTGTTGTTAAGTACACAGGGCTCCCAGATAACCAGAAGGCTAGGATTGTATCTAGTCATTCGTGCGATGCACCGGATGAGTTCGTTCAAAATTTGAACGATCTTCCTTCTGGTAAGTTCGAGGAAGTTGAGGAAACTTCTTCCGAAGAACCTGGTGACCGAAGGGATGATGAGCATACCAAGTCCACAGCACCTCCTGGGCTTGCAGAATCCTTGGGAGTCCCTGACAACCTTCCCGAGGAAGATGAAGCAGGTCGCCAAGAACCTACTGGTTTTCCTGGAACTGAGGAAAAATTCGAAGGAAGCGAGGAGTAGACATGAAGTCTGGCTCCAAGGTTTTCATAGTCAATAAATCTGCACATGATTTCTCTGCTGCAGAGGAGTACGGAAAGATAATTTTCCTAAGCGAAGGACCTGTCAATAGATACTCTACCAACTCTATGATTAGGGAATTTTCTAAGGCTATGAAAAACTCACGTGGGACAGACTATATTGTTCCTTGCTCTCTTAACGTGATGAATTCAATAGCCTGTGCTATCTTTGCTTACAAGCACGGCAAGCTTAATTTACTTCTATTTAAAAATGGAGAGTACATTGAGCGGAACCATGTACTTGATGGAATAGAGAAGGGGGACGAGGGGTGATCTTCTCGTCTCCCTCAATAATGAAAGGAGAATAAGATGATTTCGGATAAGAGGTTAAAGAAGTGGAGAATGGAAGCTCTTCTAAACAGAGAAGCTCCTGAAGCAACCTATAACAATGTAAAAGAGATGGCAGAGCGTATTCTTGAGATGTCTCAGGAACTCATGGATATTCGTCTGTTGAAGAAGAAGCTTCCCAGAGAAGACCAAAGAGTAGTCGCCTCTGATATTCTACGTGGGGATAAGAAAGCTGGCCACGCTTTGCATTATGATAAAGAGAAGGAGACTGAAGATGCCCAAAGATGAAAAGGATTGGCTATACTTAGGCGATGGAGTTTATGCATACTATGATGGCCTTGGTGTCTGGCTCCATACAGGTAGCCATGATGATCCAGATAATAGAGTCTACCTTGAGTCTTCAGTGTTGAACTCCCTAAATATATTCTACAATATTCACGTTGGTAAGGAGGTGGATGATGCCACTTAAAGAAGTACCTACATGGCAAATCAAGGACTCCTCCAAACTAGATGCATTTCAAAGATGTCCTAGATATTACTTCTACCGCTACATCCTAGGATGGAGTCCTGACACGCCAGCACATGATCTATACTTCGGTGAAGCATGGCATCGTGCTATGGAAGTAATGCTTCTCAAAGGTTACGATGCTGTGGCTGAATCCTATGAAGCATTCGAGGCTCACCTTCGTGAGTTCATTGCACCAGAAGATGATGCAATCTACAGACCAAAGGAACCTGCTGCTGTGCTCAATGCTTTGTTAAGGCTATCCGCTGAGTATTCCCAAGACCTTGTGGAAAACGAAGTTGTTGAAATCAACGGGGAAAAGATGACTGAGATAGCTGGAACTGTTCCAGTGAGTGAAAGTAGAGTTCTCTACTACCGTCTTGACTCAATCATGAGACACGTTGAAACTGAGAAAATTTTCTCCTGGGATTTTAAGACAACGTCCGAGCGCTACATCATTGGTAGACAGTGGGCTGACCAGTTTGACCTCAGCTTACAAAATGGCACTTACACACATTGCCTTTATTGCCTATTCCCTATTGATGATGTCTTAGGTATGGAATTCTATGGTGTAGGTTTCACCTACCTCAAGCGTGGTTCAGCTAACCGTGGTCAAGGACACCACTGCACCTTCCGCAAAGTACCTGTATACAAATCTCCAGATCAAATGAACGCTTGGCTCTGGACTATCAACAATCTCCTTGATCTAGTCGACAGGGAAATGAATAGACTATCCAACTGCAGAGAAGATGACTCAGTCTTAATGGCTTTCCCTATGAATGGAAGAAGTTGTACTGATTATAGAGGATGCGAGTACCATGACTATTGTTTAGCATGGCAGAACCCTCTACAGCAATGCCATGAGCCACCTCTTGGATTTAAGATTGAACACTGGGATCCTTCAGCGAGGGAAGCTAGTGTGAAGAAGAACTTAACAATGGGAGAAGGAGGATAACCTAATGGCTTACAAAATAGAAGAAGGAATTCCTATCCCTCTTCAATATCGTGGAGGTAGTAAGAAAAAATATCCTTTCGATGATATGGAGATAGGAGATTCATTCCTAGTTACCTGCATCAAGGGAAAGGTCAAGAGTGTATCTGCATCTCTCATAGGGAGTACGAGAAGAGTGCCTCATAAAAGTTTTACTACTAGATACATAAAAGAAGAAAAAGGTGTAAGAATCTGGAGGATATCCTAATGGCCTACGATAAACAAGACGAACTCAAAAAGGTAAAAGAATACTATGAAGGCGACCATCTACAGAAGCGCTTCAGTGCCCTTATTACTGGTGAAACTAACACAGGGAAGACTTTCCTTCTACGCACAGCTAGAAAGCCCATTCACATTGATTCTTTCGACCCAGGAGGAACGAAGTGCCTTGAGGCCTACATCAGGAAAGGTGACATCGTTGTCGATACCAGATTTGAGAATGAAGATCCAGAAGATCCAAGTGCCTTTGCTGAATGGATGAAAGCTGTTGAAATGAGATTGCACATTGGTTACTACAACCAATTCGCTACTGTGGTAGTAGATTCAGCAACTACCTTTGGTGATGCAGTTATGAACAACCAACTTCAAGCAGCGGGCGACGCAGGTGGAGTACCTAAATGGAACAGGGATTATACTATACAAAAACTAAATATGCAAAAGTATATCCGCAAACTCATGAACATTCCTTGTGACTTTATCTTAACAGGCCACTTGAGGGAGAACAAGAAACTCCTCTACGTTGACCCAAAGACTGGCATATCAAAGGAAGAAGTTACATATAGATTCTTCACCACTGGCCAAGCTGTCGTGACTATTCCTCTTCTATTTGACGAAATCTATGTTATTAAGATGGAAGGGAGAGGTGGGGTAGATCCCAAGCGAATCATGCTTATTGATTCACTTGGTGAATACATGGCTCGTTCACGGCTCAAAGCGGATGGTAAACTCAGTGCCACAGAGCCACCTGATATTAAGGCAATATTGAAGAAGGCAGGAATTAGTACTAAAGATAAACCTAAACTGGAAGGAGGTGAGTAACTTGGAATATGCTAGCATATGTATCTTCACACCAACAGGGAGAACGTATACCTTCAGAGACATCAAGATGTTGACTGATAATGAGAGTGTCTTAATGTTCTCATATACAGCGATGTCTGATGGCAGACGAAAGGTAGGTACGTTTCCTAAGTGGAACATTACTGGCTGGACACTTTTAGATAAGGAGGTGGAAGAAAAGCTGGGCGAGCCGGCTACACAAAGTGGAAACTAGGAACAAAAGAAGCTGTTAACATTAACCTAACAGAAGAAGGAGAACGAGATGTCACTATCTGATTACAGTGCACTAGAAGGACAGATCAAAGATGCTCCTGAGCCCATAGTGCTGAAGAAAGGTACTGAGGCTAAGGTACGCATCATCAACGTAAGGACTGGAGAGGATAAGAATGGCTTTCTGTATTTCATGCCTATCTTCGATGTCCCTGACGAGCCTCTGGTCTCAGAGTTCAGCGATTTCCTCTATGATCTAGCTGACTTTGATAAGCACGATGAAAGAGGCCAAATGCGTATCTTGAGAAAGTTCAAGATCTTTGCTGAGGCCTTTGGCATCGACTACTCAAAGCCCTTTTCCTTTGAGGACTTTGAACGCCTCGAAGGTTGGGTTATTCTTGGGGTATCCAAGTCTGACGAGTACGGTGAGCAAAACACCGTCAACAGTTACATCGCTCCTAAGTAACCCCAACGTGGGCTCTAGCCCACTTTGTCCCCCGAGCAGGTGGGTAGGTTCTCTATCTACCTGCTCACTTTAAGGAGGCTAAACATGGAAAATAATAAAGCTGAGGCAGCCGAAAAGCCTAGAAGAATTTGGGGTGAGCTTGATCAGCAGCAGAGATCTATTGAGTTACTTATTGAAAGCATTGATGTACTTAATGTAAGACTCAACTCAATAATGTCTGACCCTACTCCAAAGACAGAAGAAACCGAGGATGCACCTCCTAAATCAACAATGGCTACCAGAGTCTCAGATCACACATCTCAAATTGACGTAGCTGCTCGTAGGCTCAGGGACATAGACGAACGATTAGAGGTTTAAAGGAGAACTAAGATGACTAATGAAAGGTTTCTAGAAATAGTAAAAGAATCCATTGAGAGAAGTAATGCTCTCTTGGAAGTAAAAGGTAAGGAATATGGTACCGAGGATGATAGACTTGTCCAGTTCAAGACCATTGCAGCTTTGGAAGGTAGGCTTGCAACTGAGGCACTCTTCACCTTGGTAGCTAAACACATTACCTCAGTTGCCCTCATGGTTAAGGATCCTCTCAAGTTTTCAGATAGAAACTGGGACGATAAACTAGACGATATTCGTAACTATACTCTTCTCCTTACTGCACTGTTAAAAGACTTAAAAGAATAGGAGATCTCAAATGCCTTGTTATAATTGCTCTCAGCGTGCTCCAGGTGCAATGATTAAGACTACTCCAGCTGGTTTGTGTTTAGATTGTGGCGATATAGTAATACAAACTGACACAACTGATCTTTATAGCCAATCAAGATGGGATAAGTACTTCCTCGAAATATGCAGAGCTGTAGCATCTAAATCTCCCTGCCTCTCACGCCAGATTGGTGCTATCTTGGTATACGATAAGAGCATTATATCTACAGGCTACAACGGACCTGCTCGAGGCTATCCCCACTGTGGAGAAGATAAAGTAATTAAGATGTGTCCTCGCAAGCATCTAGGATTCAAAAGTGGCGAAGGTCTCGAGCACTGTCCTGCGTCTCATGCTGAGATGAACTGTGTAGCTAATGCAGCTCGTATTGGGTCTGGCACAATGGAATCAACTCTCTACATGAACTCTCTCATACCATGCAAGTTCTGTGCTGTCATACTTGTCAATGCAGGAGTGAAAGGGGTTGTAGTAGAAGAAGAAACTCCTTACCATGAGATGAGCATTGACATCTTTGAACATGGGCTTGTGACAGTAAGATCGTTTAATATTTGAACAAACTGGAGTTAAACAATGACTAGCATAAAATGTGAGTGCCACTCTTACATAAAGTTTGGAATAAAACACACTGCAGTCTGCACTAATTGTAAGCTGAAAAATAAGATCTATCATTGGACTGCAAAGAAAACAAAAAAAGGAAAGCATTACGCACGGCATTACCAGTGGATGCTGAATAGGAGGTTGAGTGATGAGTGACTTCATGAGAAGTGAAGCTATGGAAGTGGCAATAGAACTCCTGAAAGATGAACGTGATAAGCTCCGTGAGGAAAATGATGGGCTAAATGCAAGGTTCCATACTTACAATAAGATTATGGCTGACCATGCAATAGCCTTCAAAGACATGGAATCCAAACTCACCAAGGCGAGGGAAGCGTTTCACCATATAGATGACTGTGCTGTTTGCAAGGATGCGCGTACCGCAGACCCTTGGGAGATCATAGATAATATAATGGGCATTACAAGGGAAGCCTTCACAGAACTAAAAGGAGAAAAAGAATGAGTGAAGACTACAAGCCCAGATTTAGTTTTGAAATCTCTGACGAACAACGCCTCCGTTCAAATCTTCTGCTGTCTCAATACGGCTTGAGAAAGGCTATCTTTGGGAAAATTTTAGACGATGTATTAGATCTCATCGAGGAGCATGGTGGTATGGCTATAGGAATCATGATGAGTCCTGATATGGATACAAGAGACATTATTCCCTCAATGAAAGAAGTGGAAAAGTTTGAAAGGAAAGGAGACAAAGATGGCTGATCTGGAAGACCTTAACTACAAAAAAATCCTCAACATGGATAACGATGATGCTATAGAGACACTCAGACTGATACGCTTGAGTAGAAGAGTACCAGTCAAAAAGAGATCGTCTACTAAGAAGAAAAAGACAGAACCAGTTATTGACGCTAACATGGCTGCAACACTACTTAAAATCTTAGGAGGCGAAAATGAATGACATTAGTGTAGGGAGAATAGAAATGGTTCCACTTAATTCAATATATGTAGATGACAGAACAAGGGAGGAGATGGGAGACCTGGAAGGTCTAGAAGCTAACATGAAAGAGTCTGGTCTCATATCTCCTTTGGCAGTTATAGATAAAGATTCAGAAGGAAACTACAAACTTTTAGCAGGTGAACGTAGATATACTATTCTTAAACGTAACGAGGTAGCTAATGTGCCTGTTCGTATATATGGGATTGAATTAACAGAAATTGAAATGAAGATCATTGAGAAGTCTGAGAACTTCTTTCGCAAGGACATGGAATTCTGGGAGCTAGATAAACTCACTCTTGAAATCACACGGCTTCAGCAAGAGCTAAAAGGAGTCAAATCTCCTGGTCCTACTGATAGTGGTTGGAGTCTTGAGGACACAGGTGAAATGATAGGCGGCGTGTCCAAAGGTACAGTGTCTCAATCTATCAAACGTGCTGAGCTTCGTGAAACTTTTCCAGAGCTTTTTGAAGGTTGTAAATCTGCATCTGATGCAACTAAGGTAATCAAGAAAATGGACGAGGCTATAATAAAGGAAGCGTTGGCTGAGAGTATTAAATCTAAGAAGGGCGACAAGACAATTACTCAGTTAGCAAACGCCTTCATCATTAAGAATTTCTTCGAAGGCATAAAGGAAATCCCTGACGGTGTGTTTCACTTAGTTGAGATAGACCCTCCTTACGCCATTGATCTTAAGAAGGTTAAGAAAACTGAGGGAGAGTCTCAGTATCAGTTAGATGATTACAATGAAGTACCTAAAAATGCCTACATGGATGGAGGGTCTGAACCTGACTCAGACTTTGACAGTCAATGGCTCGGAATGAATGAAGTGTTCAGGGAATGCTATCGAACTATGGCTGACCACTCATGGCTTATCTGTTGGTTTGGTATGGAGCCTTGGTTTGAGGTAATATTCCAAGCTATGATGAACGCAGGATTTAACTCAACTCGAATCTGTGGTATATGGACTAAGCGCACAGGCCAGACTAAACACCCAGAGACACGTCTCGCTAACACATATGAGACTTTCTTCTATGCTTGGAAAGGTAAGCCTGCTATGAATAAGTCAGGTAAAGGTAATACCTTTGACTTTCCTCCTGTACCCCCACAAAGCAAGAACCACCCAACTGAGAGGCCCATCGAGCTTATACAAGAGATCTATGATACCTTTGCATTCCCTGGCTCACGTGTGCTTATTCCATTCTTGGGAAGTGGTAGTGGATTATTAGCAGCTCACATGCTTGACTTAACAGCGATGGGATTTGAGTTGTCTAAAGGATATAAGGATAGCTTTCTTGTGAGAGCTAATAACTTATTAGGAGGTAAGACATGGTAAAGAATCTAGGTAATTATCAAGACGATAACTTTGGGCTTGCCAGTGCAAGAATTCCTACAAAGACTGGCAACGTCATGACAACATGGCTACTCCAAAGTGTAGTAGATAGCGGCCCTCAGACAATGGTGCTACCTTGGGATTTAGTAATATCACTACATAAATTTCTCGGTGATGTCATTGAGAGAGAAAGAGGTGTTGTTGCAGTTAAGTAAATAGATTGTATTAAAATAAAACGATCTTGATAAGGAGAGACGATATGCGTAGGACCTACGTTCCTGCCTCAGGAAACAAAGAAGCAACAATAGTAGTCGTTGGTGAACAACCTGGCACCGATGAGGTTCGTGCCAATCCTCCAAAACCTTTTGTTGGACCTGCTGGTAAAGGCCTAGATGAATGTTTACAGATGACAAAGATCTCAAGGCGTGATCTTTATATGACTAATGTGATAAAAGATCTTGACGCTCCACTTAAACACTATATCGACTTAAGCAAAAGAGGCTCATGGACTATTAGTGAAGATGGATATGAGTATATCAAGGAACTTGGCAAAGAAATAGCAAAGGTTAATCCTAATGTAATTATAGCCTTTGGCAATGTTGCTCTAATTGCCCTTACCAATCGTGTAGGAATAACTAAGTGGAGAGGTTCTGTCCTTGACTCTACTTTAATACCTGGAATAAAAGTAGTCCCAACCTTTCATCCTGCAACTATCATACCACCTAAGTTTAACTTCCTCAACAAGCCCCTCATATGTGAAGACTTACTTCTTGCCAAGGCAGAGTCAACTCACTCTGAACTCCATCGCACACCTAGGGACATTCACATAAGCCCCTCATTCAATGATGCAGTAGAGGCTCTTAAGCATTGCTATAGAGTAGGACGAGCAGGACAAATAATAGGCATTGACATTGAAGTCATCAACGGTGAGGTAGATTGTATCTCCTTTGGTTGGAGTGCAGTGAGCGCAATTTCTATCCCTTTCCGCTGTCGGCAAGGTGACTACTTCACTGTTGACCAAGAAGCTGCTATCATGAGATGGATTGCTGAGATCATTGAATGTGAGGAGATTGAAAAGGTAGGTGCTAACTTCATCTTCGATCTTCAATTCCTATTTCGCAAGTATGGTATTGTACCTAAGGGAAGTATCCACTGTACTCAAATAGCACAGAAAATTTCCTACCCAGATTTCCCTGCAGGTCTTGACTTTGTAACTACCATGTACACTGACATACCATATTATAAAGCTGACGGTAAACAGTGGATAAAGATGCAAGGTGATAATTGGGAAGATTGGTGGAACTACAATGGCATAGATGGACTTGTTCCTGTTGAAGCAATAAGTAAGCAAATGGAAGTTCTTAAAAAGCAAGGTAACGAAGCCACCTATGAGCGTCAGCGTAAGCTAATCAGTCCTCTCCTCTACATGGGTGAGCGGGGTATTAAGGTAGATGTTCAAGGCATGCTAGAATACCGTGGAACACAGCAGGAAGATCTTGACAAATTAGCTGAGCAACTTAATGAGACAGTAGGTCACGATATCAACTACGATTCACCAACTCAGCTAAAGGAATACTTCTATAACGTATGTAAGATTAAGCCATACAAGACACGCAATGCTCAAGGCAAGTATGTAGTTACAACTAACGTTGATGCACTTAAGCGTATATTTAGACTCAACACTAACGGAAGTGAAGCTGCTAGACTCATGCTTGACATACGTGGACTTAGCAAACGAATATCAACTTACCTTAACATAGGAAAGGTGGATGAAGATGGAAGATATAGAAGTTCATATAAGCCGGTTGGAGCTGAAACAGGTAGGCTTTCGTCAGGAGAAACTATTTTTGGTACTGGTGGTAACCAGCAAAACTGGCCAAATGACCTCCTTAGATTCTTCAAGTTTGACGAAGGCTATATTGGATACTCTCTCGACCTCGCTCAAATCGAAAATAGAATCGTTGCCTATGTCGGAGGAGTAATACCACAGATAGAAGCTTTCGAACGTGGTGAAGATCTCCATAGACTCACTGCTTCAATCTTGCTTGGTATACCGCCTGACCAAATATCTGATGAGCCTGGATCTTCTCCATTAGGAGATGGTAGACAGTCTGAACGATTCTGGGGAAAGAAAGGGAATCATGCTATTAACTATGACATCAGATATAAGACATTTGCTCTCACTAATGAGATGCCTGAAGGAGAAGCCAAGAGAATATTAGATACCATTCACAGAGGCTATCCACAGATTAGAGATGGCTATCAGATTACAATTCAGAATATGCTTAGATCTTCAAGAACTATCACCAATCTATTTGGCCGTACTAGATTGTTTCTAGGACCTATTATACATTCCTATCCAAATGTACCTAAAGGTGCTGTCGAAGCTACATTTCGTGAGGGTTATGCTCAGCTTCCTCAAAGCACTACAGCTGATAAGATTAATGAGCAAGGACTTGAATATATCTATTACAATCAAGATCTCTTTAAACCAATAGAGCTTCTAGCTCAAGTACATGACTCTATAACATTCCAGATTCCTCTTATAGTCCCTTGGGAAGATCATGCTAGGATGATCTTGTTAATTAAGAAGTCTTTGGAGCAGCCACTCACTTGGCATGGAACTGAAATCCAAACACCAGTTGATCTTTCAGTAGGATTTAATATGTTCAAGAAAGAGATGAAAGAAATTAAAAGCAAAGACATACCTAGTACTGAGGAAGCTTTAGCAAGGAGATTAAGTGAGATTCATGGTAAACTTACAAACAAAGGGGATCTGACATGAAAAGATTCTGGGACAAAGTAGATATAAAAGGTAAAGACGAATGCTGGGAATGGAAAGCAGGTAAAAGTAGATCCTATGGAATGTTCTTAAATAAAGAAACTGGCAAAGTAGAAACTGCCCATAGATTTTCATACAGATTAACATATGGCAAAATAGAGAAAGGCAAGCTAATATGTCATAAGTGTGATAATCGTGGATGCGTAAACCCTAATCACCTATATCAGGGTGACAAGGGAACCAATGCAGCTGATTGTAAAGGTCGTACAGGTCGTGTATCTCGTTGGTATAAGGGTGAGCTATGGCTAATTAGACACCTTCATTCTAAGGAAATAGCACAAGGAGCAATAGCTAAAATGTTTAAGGTTAGCTCAACTATTATATCTCGTATAGTCAAAGACCCAAATTATTCTTACAAAGGAATGAACAGATACCAACTGAGAAATCTAAATGTCTTCTAGAAACTTACCAGATTGGCTCGAGGGATTCATGGAACTTACAGAAAACTCAGAACCTCCCACACTCTTTCGTAAATGGACAGGTATTTCAACCATAGCTGCTGCTCTACAACGTAAGGTGCATCTTGAACTTGGGCTGTCGCTAACTATCTACCCTAACCTTTACATTGTACTAGTTGGTCCTTCTGCAACTGGTAAGGGTACAGCTATGAAGTTTGCATCTGACATAATTGAGGAAGTCCCTGCCATCAAACTATCTGCCCAAGCCACATCACTCCAAGCTCTCATTCGTAGAATGATGGTGGTTAACTTAACTGGTATAGATATAATTACTGGAGCACAACAGTTTCATTCTTCCTTAACAATATTTAGTACTGAATTCACTGTCTTCTTAGGATATCATAACAAGGAGATGATATCTGCTCTATGCGAATGGTATGACTGCCACAGTCGCTGGGTGTATGAGACAGTAGCTAGAAAGAAAGAAGAGATAGTCGGAGTCTGGGTTAATATTCTTGCAGGGACAACTCCTGATGCTTTGCAAAGCTCTCTCCCTGTCGAATCAATAGGCGGAGGCCTTACTAGCCGAATCATCTTTGTCTACGAAGAGAAAAAAGGAAAGCTAGTAGTTGTCCCTACTAAAACAAAGAGGGAGATAGAGCTTCAGCAATTGCTAATCAACGATCTTGAAAGTATCTCTATGCTCAGTGGAAAGATGGTCTATACAGAGGACTTCATGGAGAAGTATTCAGACTGGTGTTACTACTCAGATAAGAACCCACCCTTTTACGATAAGAAGTTTGACGGTTACCTCGGACGTAGGCGAAGTCATCTATTAACGCTCTCAATGATTTGTTCTGCTAGCCGCTCAGATGAACTAATCATAACTGCAGATGATCTTGAGAGAGCTATTGAACTACTACTTGAGGTAGAGAACAGAATGGGTAGGGTCTTTAAAGGTATGGGTAGAAGTGACATATCAAGTCTCATCAATGACTCTATAGTATATCTAACCGCCAGCTCTATACCTGATGTACCGCTTTGGCAATTCGCTAAGCACTTCGAAGGTGACATGGATAAACTTGTAATGGATAGAATCCTATCCACACTTGAGACTATGGGAGTAGTTAGAATAATCAAACGCCCTCATGCAGATACTATCATTCACGTGGTTCCCTCCTAAGACGAATAACCTCTCGTCTAAAGTCACTTGATATAATGCCTCCAGCTCGTCTAACAGTTTTCATACCTCTTCTAAGATCCTCACGACCTTCTTCGGAAGTTTTTTCTAGCTCTCTAACATAAACTTCCGCTCTTGCTTTAGCGCTTGGTATACCTCGAAGCGCTAACCAGAAGGACCTATTAGGTATGTCTCTAATAACCCAGGAGAACTTCCATCTCTCCTTCAATCTCTTTCGAATATCTCTATCTTTGAAGCCTCTAATATACTCGTTAATTTCTTTCCTATCTACGTTCTTTTCAAACAAGTGCCCATTCACAAGTGTGTCGAGGCCTCTGTTCTGTAGGAATCTTTCAAGCTGGTCCTTTTGCTTGGCTTCGTCAATTGGTTCTGCAAATCTTGAGTATGGGCTAGTAATCCCAAAGAACCTCTTTATCACAGGAGTTTTAGAAATTGCCTCTGCAAGATGCTGCTGTTTTTGACTCTTTGGTAAGTCACCAAGAAGTGTATCGTAGCCCTTGCCTGCTAAATAAGACCATACGGTACCTCTGGTTGTAATTTGTTCGACTAAGGCTTTAGTTCTCTCTGGCGAGAAGCCAGTAAAGTCACCGAAGTCTATGTATGCTTGAGGCGTCTTTCCAGGAATATATTCCTCTTTACTTCTTGGACGTTCAAGTGCGTCAGGAGTCTGTCTCCAGATTTCTTCATTTTGCCAGAAGTCTGTATTAGTAACATATCCAAGGAACCCACTAAGAGTAGGCGGTAAAGACCCAATATCAACAGGGGACAAACTCTTCAATAGCTCCACAATCCCAGGAGCATCAACTTCGTTTCCAAGCCACTTATCAGTAGCTGCTTCAAAGAACGCTTTAAAGAACCTCTGAGAAGGGTCAAGAGGTAACTTGAGGAAAGGATATCTCATTTGTCCTTTTTCGTCTAAGAACCCAAACGCATCTCCAAGAGGAATAATAAGATTGTTCTGCAAACTTGCATTATCTCTCAAAGCTTCCATAGTCTTGGAATTCAACTTATGAGAAGCTATATACATCCCGACTACAGCTCCTGCAAACTGAGTCATTTTATATGTAAAGATTGCAGGATTATCTTTAGCAGCTCTAAGCATTCCTCTTGTACCCTGAATAGAGGCATTTAGATAAGGTATGCCATTGTCTAGTGCCTTAGCAACTCCTCCACCCTGGCCAAAGTCCATGTAGTCTCTGGCAGCGAATGTAGCCTCTTGAGTAATGTCTGAGTCTTTCCTAGCCTCTTCCATTGAGATTCCTTGTTCCTTAGCTCTCCTTCTAATAACCCTTTCTCTAATAGCTAGCCTAGTCATTATCTCTGTTGTTTCACCAAAGTACCCAAGGAAATCCATTATAGGATCAAGAGGCCCTCTAATATACTTTCCACGTTGAAGTAGCCTACCCTGAGTTACAAAGAACTCCATCCCTCCGCCTTCATCTATGTAATCAGTCATTCTACCTCTGCGAAGTAAGGCATCTCCAAATACAGCAGTCTGGTCTCTAGCCATCTGCATGCCAAAGATCGGAGCATGAGGACTATAAACATACTTCCATTTACCATCTTCAAACACTCTAGCAGTAAACCAAGTATGCATAACATCCCTTGGAAGGTTAGCCATAGCAAATCCCCAGTTGATCCCAGTAGCAAACATTCTCAGGACGGGAGCTCCAGATGCATACCTTACAAAGTTAGAGAGTCTATAAGTCATCTCTGGGCTAGCGTTAATCCACTCCTTAGCCATCTCAGGTGAGATGAAAAGAGTCTTACGTTCAGCATTTTCATATGCAAAGATTCTCTGCCAACCTGAAGGAATCCTCTCTCCTCCTTTTTCTTTTATCCTAACAAACGGATTAGTCTTATCAGACTTTGCAAGACTAAGTAAGTTTCTATTAGCCTTATTATTCATGATTCTGCCATAGGCTCTGGCAAAAACTTCCAAAGCCATGAGATCACTTGACTTTTCATATACATCAGTTTCACGTCCTCTAGCCAATACCTCTATTCCAGAATCATAGACAGTTTTCTGCTTTGTTCCAATAGTTACTTCCTTTTCTTTCTTATCAAATATATCTATTAATCTAATCTTACGATAGTTATGAGACGATAGATCATCATACTCTTTCTGAGATATTAACTCAGCCTCTAGCATATCCTTCAGTGGCACCTTCATCCAATCAAAGTATGCTTCAGCCCTTTGAGATATTTTAGCTGCCTGTTCGGAAGTTATTCCTTCATAGTATTGAAAGAGTGATCTGTAGAGAGTAGCACTAACAGGATCTTTACCTTCTGGAAATGCAAACTTTTTAGTAGTCTTATACTTTCCAATAGCTATCATTCTATCCATTAAGATTAGTTTATCACGAATCTTTTTCTCTTTTCTAGAAAGTCCTTTGCTAACTTCCTTATTCATCTGTATTAGTAAGTTAGTAGCTCTAGCAGGAGCCCCCTTTGCAAGATACAGCCCTTGTATAATACCATATCCTACGTCATCTAAAACATTAAGCATTTCTTTCCTAATGTTTCCAGACCTATCAACAAAGGCACGGTTAAATGATTTTCTAGTTCTATCAACTGCTTCTCCTGGCTTAAGAGTTGTCATGGCTGCCTCTTTATCCATGAGCTCAGATGCTTTTCTTCCCATTTCGATGAGATCTTTAGATACCTTTCCTGGGTCTATGCCTGAGTAGAGAATTACACCTGTGTCACCTTTACCTTGGACAACAGCCTCCTTTATTTTTGCTTCTATATTTCTAGGAAGCTTCCCACTATGAGTTACTGGAGTAGTTCCTTGAAACCAAAACACACGCTTATCTCCACTATATACAGCATCTTGAAGCTCAGGCCTAACCCAAATGCTATGGTGCCAATCTGCGTCAATAGCTTTTTGGTGAGGAACAGTTTGATCTATTACTCCATCTCTCATATCTACAACTCCAAGAGAGAACTTTCTACCTTTGAATGAGAATAGATCACTTGCGAATCTGCCTAGTTTATATATTTCAAAGGGGTCTATACCAGAGTAAAGCTTCATACCTAACTCTGAATCTGCAAATCTGCCCTCAGTTAGTCCTTCCTCATAAAGCATCTCTTCCAATGTTTCCCAAGGAGGTTTTTCTTTCCTCTCCCACTTAGACATTTTCCTTCGTCTTGCATTTAGTCTAGCATTCATCTCCCCAGGATCTTTTAGATAAGACTCAAAAGCTTCTTCTCTCTGATATTCAAGAAGAGCCTCTGTTATCTTTACAGCTTCACTAGACTTTTCAGGAGATTTACTTATATTCTTTATATACTTAGAAAGACTTCTAACATTCTCTTCCTTTCCGAAACCCCCTAGAAAAATAGCTTTAAGATCTTTAAGTGTTTCTATATCAGTTACTGTCTTCCACAGTCTATCAACTAACTCATTTCTCTGTACTGCTTCCATAGCTCTTACACTAGTTCCGGTAAACATTGACTTTAGCTTTACATCAGCTACATGCTGAAGCTCATGTGCTAAGTTGTCTAGGTTAAGGCTTGTTATTTTTATTAAGTCTTTACTCTCAATATACGCACCCCATCCAGGCAATTCACTCTCAATAACTATCTGTATTTTCGTCTTCTTCATTTCGGGAATAGCTTTAAATAAAGCAGGGTGATCTATAGCTTGCTCAAGGGAAAATTTAGTATATGTTTTTCTAGATGCCTCATCCATAAATACACTTTTAAATCTAAATTTTTCATCACTCAGTTCCCATCTCCACTGACCGCCTCTATCAACCCAGAAACCTGTAGCATTAAAGATCTCTTCATTCCTATAAATCTTTCCATAAGGCCTATCAGTGTCCTTATCTTTAGCAAAATACCCAAGCTTATCTTCCCAGAACTTAAGCAATGCCCTTACATGCTTAGGTATTTCATCTACAGGTATCATCATGTTGAGGCGGTCAGCAGATGTTGGTTTATCAGTTCGTTTGGGTTTTATACGATCTGTCTCCCTCGCCCACTCAGCAGCTTCAATAACAGAACTTTTCCAAATCTCAAAGTCTTCCTGCTTAGCAAACTCACCTCTGAATTCTTCAGCGTCAGCAGCTAGCATACTTAGATCATCTCTAACCTCCTCAATTTTAACCTTCTCTCCATTAAGCCATCTGTTAATCTCATTAACTGCCCAAGTAGTAAAGGTCTCTGGAACCATTAGTTTCTTAGTATCCTTCTCAAGTATAATTTTTCGAGCATTAGTTTCTTCCTTATTTGTATTTCTAAAAGGATGAATGTCTGGCTCAAGTTCTACAGGAGGCTTAACGCCAGTTGCTTCGTCTAGTTCTGTGATAGGTTCTTGTTTAGGTCTTGGCTCACCAGCATCAATCTCAATTTCCATCTCCATGTTTGCCTTAGCTGCTTTCTTAGAGACAAAAGTATCTATATGTTCACCATCTTTAAACAAGCTCCATTCATTACCTTTTTCCTTCCCTTCTATAGGAGACCTTACAATGACAAACTTTCCATCATTGTAGGATATTATAGTTTTCTCATCACTTACAAGCTTCCCTTCCTCAACAAGAGTATTCAAGAGCTCCATGTCGTCTCTGCCCTTTAGATGCTTTTTGGCCTCAGCTTCCTCAGCTCTCTTTTTCTCTCGCCTAATTGTTTCAATGCCTTGATCAATTAAGTTTTCACCCTTATCCAAATCTTCAAGCAGCTCTTCCTTAGTCTCAACTTTTGGCTCAGGCCTTTCTTCAACTTTCTCTCCCACCTTTCCTGCATAGTGAGTCTTCTTCTTTATTCTCTCAACTTCTCTTGCTTTCTCCTTCTGCTCTTTTGCAAGAGCCTTATCAGCTTCTTTAGCATCTGCCTTTGCTTCCTGCTCGACAATTAACTTAGCCTGAATATCTTCCATCTTCTTAACTTCTTCCTTAGCTAACTTTGCAAGCTCAGGAGGAACTTCTTTACCGTCTAATATAATATCAACTGCATCAATAGGCAGCGTTCCCTCCTTAATCATTTTTTCTACTCCCCTAGGAAGTATCGCAGTATCAGTTATCAGCTTGTTGAGATTAAGAACTCCCCTAACTTTTTGTGCAGTATTAATAGGGTGCATACCATACTTAAGTGCACCTATTAAAATAAGCCCACTGAGAATTTCATCTTGAGTAGGAAAGCGATTATCTAATGCTGCAGCTACAGATATAAACGTAGGCACTTCTACAGCAAAGGAAGCTACCTCTTTACCAAGGCGAGATTCCACAGTACCAGCTGCTCCAGCTCCTGCAGTACCTGCTGCGAGCCCAACAGCAGCCCCCTTACCCATTTCTATAACTATCTCACTAACTATATCATTAAACTCCATCATCTCATCTGGCATTCCGTTATCTAATATATGTTGATACATAGCTCTCACACCATCAGCTACAGCAAATGAAGATATCATCCCAACTATAGGCCCTCCTGCTGCTCCAACTGCGTAGCCAAGACCATACACAGGAAGATCCCCACCCAGTTGGCCAGCTCCATATAGAAACTTTCGAAGACTTCTCATTGCTTCAGGATGTACTTGAGGGAATGTTTTACCCTCTATACCTCTAGCTCTAATCCCTGGAATGGACTCCCCAAATCCTGCTAAGAAAACATCGTAAAGGTCAGGACTAACTGCCGATGGATTAATGCCAAGTTCTTCCGCTATCACAAGGTCATAAGCAGCTCTAGCAGATCTAGCAGCTCTAGCCCCAGTCATTGCAAGGCCTCGTTCCCAAACACCTTTGAAGAATGAACTTCTTTTACCCTGGCTCAAAACTGGAGTACCCTGATATGCATAAGCTAGTTTTCTATTTAGGTTCCTATACATCTCTACATCATCGCCAGCAAATTCTCTAAGCTCAGAATACTCAGCAAGGAGAATATTGTGTTCTCCGGCAAGTTCTTTGAATGTTTTAAGAGTTGATTCGAAGTCTTTAGAAAACTCCTCTGACACTTCATCAAGACCTTTTGCCTTTTCGAGTAAGCTATCAAGATGCTTTTCAGTATTATTAAATAATTCTCTCTTCCCATTTATCTGAGAAGCAACATTTCTCAAGTCTTGAAATCCAGAGTCTTCAGAAAGCTTCTGGATGTCAGCTTGGAACATGGCGATTGTTTCTGATCTTTGTTCCTGTATACTTTTCTGTACAGGCTCAAACTCACGCTCAGTACTAGGAATAGTCATTAGAAGTGGCCATGCACCAGCTGGCTTTCCACTTCCAGGAGGTCTAAACCCAAACTTTTCAGTAACTGTAGGCTTGTCTAAGATATCACCTAATGTGGCCTTAACAGTATCCTCAGTTACTCTTTCAACAGTATCAGGTTCTATAGTAGACTTTCCTATAAAACCTTCAGCAGGCTGAACTGGCTCATATAGAAGCTTTATATCAGAGAATTTAAAAGACTCTACTTCTCTTCTTCCCTTCTTATTTATCCCTTCTTCAGACTTAGTAACTGTAGGAGAAGAAGAAAGAAAAGAAGACACAGTTCTCCTTTTATCTGACATGCCTAACCTCCGTGGGCTTACCTACTTCCCAATCCACAGTCCAGTAAACAATCTTTCCATCTGCAGACTCTTCCCTCTTTTTGATAATTCCTCCTCCGCTAACTATTCTATTTTCTAACCAAGTAATTTTAGCGTCAGATGTAAATTTATCTACATCATCTGGATTAGCATCGAAGAGAAGATCCTGGAACTCGTCACTAGCAATGTAAGCATCAAGATCTTTCTGGCGTTTAGCAGGGTTAGCAAAATAAGATTGCCCACTGACTTTGTCAAGTTCAATCTTTTTATCTACCTCTTCTCCAATCGAAATTCTGGTAGCTCCAGCTTTCTTCATCTGAACGTACCACTCGTGGTAAGGTCCTTTATATCCACTCTCGACTGCTGCGAGATATTCCCTTTCACTATTAGTTTTGTCTTTCTTCCAATCAGTATAGGATCCGTCAAAGGCACCCTGCTCAACAGCATACTCATATTCCTGAATGCTAGTTGGCTTCTTAACCTTCTCAGGTCTTCGTGTCTTCTCTGCAACAGCTTCAGCTTGCTCAATCAAAGCTTCCTTATATCTAAGATCAGCAGCTGTAGTCTCTCTGCCCATTCCTATTCCCAAAGCAGTAACCATCATCTCAGGTGTCAGCCCTACCATATCAGATGCTGAAAGGCTTGATAGGGCCGAGGCGAAAGGGTTCAGCATGGCTGAATCTCCTTTCGATGGAGCAGGGGTAGGAGTAGACTTACTAAAGTCTGTGGAAAATGCACCCTCAGTACCTTCTCCTATTGTCTCGCCTCCACCCATAGGATCTTCAGCGAACATCGTTGCAGGATATTTAAGAGTTAGTGTTTTATCATCCACAGTAGCCGACCCACCTGGAACTGATTTATCTCCAAGCATTGCTACTAACACATTTCTCATGTTCTCGTTTTGCATATTCTGTTCCATAGCTTTGTTAACATTAGCGCCTATAGGATTCCCAGCACTTATGTCCTGCCCTGCAGCTCCGAGCATCTGCAGAAATAACTTATTTTGCCAAAGTCCTTGTTCATTAGCCATTTTATTATCTCCTTATAGAAATGCAGAAGCAGCACCAAGTATGCCACCGACTACTGCTCCCCAACCTCCAGCTACCTTCGCTCCAGCTGCAGCTCCTGTCATAGCTCCACCAAGAGCAGATTGCATCTGAGAAGCCTGCTTAGGCTTAACAACTCCACCACCTATAGCACCCAACAAGTTACTTCCATGTTGGAATACTTCCATATCCCAAAGGGCATCTGATTCATCATACTTACCATCAGCCTGGACCTGTTCACCCTTTGCTACTATTTTCAATCGCTTACCTTCAACATAAGTTCTTGCATATGCTTCTTCAAGTCCATACGTCTGAGATACCATCTTAAGCATATGCTCAGTACCTGCTAAAAGAAGCGCAGGCTTTTTATCCATTAAGGTTGCACGAATAGTTGTACCATGCTTAGCCACATCCTTGTTACGAGATACTTCTATTAGCGCCTCACCTATTGGAAACGCAGATGAAACAACAGCATTGATATCCTGCATCCCACGTCTGAATCTAGGCAAAACTTTCATTTCTATTTCGTCATCTAACTGATCTGCATAGTCTGAGATACTCTGGGCTATATCAGCTTCTAAAATTGCATCAATAGTTGTATCAGCTTGTGCGTAAAGAGTAGCCCAATCTGACTCTTCTGAAATACCAGTAAGAATTGCCTTATACGCTGTCAAGGCAGATTCCCAAGCCGCTATATCATTGTCTGGGTCAAATGCTACAATAGAAGCCCAAGGAGAACTGCCATGAGCAGTTTCCATAGCATCTACCATAGACATAGTTAATGTATCGGTTCCTGTACTATCTAACCACTTACCATGGAGAGTTTCCATATAGGCAGGGAAACCAACTTTACCAGAAGAAGAGCCTCCACCGCCTTTGCATTTAGCTACAGGACCCTCGTGGAAATAAAACTCTTCCTCAATGGTTTGAAGAGTTGTCATGTCTATTACGCACTTAGTTATTATTTTCATCTTTCCCTCCAGATTGTTTAAATTTCAAACGAACTTAAATCAAAAGAGATAAATGTATACTCTGTGTTTGCTCCAAATTTGTTTGCTATTCTAGTCAAATGAGGAATTGAAGAATAAGCAACCATCCTACTGCCTCCCTTTGACTTAGTATATTTAGCTAACGCCTCAAATCCTTCTCTCCAAGCTTCTTCTGAAAGTTCATTGTAACCATATAAGCAATAAATTAACAAGCTCGTTGTTCCACTGGCATCATCATAGACTAACTTTGTAACTACTACAGCACCAATCTTAACTTCACTTTCCTTTTTGTACGACACCCAAACATCTAGTCCACCACTTAGAGCTGATGAAAGAATCCTGTTCATCTTATCTGGGTGCTCGTTAGTAATAGGAGGAAGTGATTCCTCTATTGCATACTTAACAATAGGCCAAAATTCAGATATTTGATCTGGTAAGAGTTTTGTTAGCATTTATTGTCCTCGAGGCGGGGGCGCATAGACGCCACGTATGCCTCTCATATCTGTCATTTTATATCTGGCTTTTATGTAGCTTATTTTAGCTCCTTCGTTTAAACTATCAAATCTAAGCTTAAACATAAAACTATTCCCAGATATAATAATAGCAGCTATCCCTTCGTTATTTATAGATACATAGGAATTAGCGTTCCAAGTTTCTAAATCCTTAGACCAGTCCACTGAAGCCTCTGCACCAACTATACCAAAGGCATCTGTCTCAATTGAGAATACAGTCTTCTCCCCTCCATAGGACATGTTGAAAGGGAGGGAACAAAGATACGGATCATCAGAATCAACTGTAACTGGAAGCATGTGAGTCTGTCCATCTAGTCTCCAAACAGTTGAAGGATGCTGTGTGATTTCTGTCAGTCCGTCAGATGATAACAAGTATGTTTTTGTACTATTCCCAATATAGAAATCTTTCTCCGATGGATCATAGCTAACAATTATATCTTCCCCTGCAAGTCGTTCCATATAATACTGATAACCAAGCTCTTTAACTCCTTCAGATGTAACTTCTCTCAAGATGTAATCCTCACCTACATATATCTGTCGTCGCAAGGTGCCATTAACAGCTCCTCTGTTAATAAGTCCCACTCCGTCAAGCTCCTTAAATCCAAAAGTCGCTCCAGTCCCGTATTCTGGTGTCGCACTACTACTTGGAAACAAAAGGGTAATTCCTTCTGAGGAGAATCCAATGACTGCATCTCCAACTCTTCTCGTATGATACACTTCTCCACCATAAGGGCACCTCCTATATCCAGCTTCATTATCCTTGCCAGGGGTAAAATTTATAGATCCTATCTCAGACCAAACATAAAAGGTTTCATCACAGTCGTACCAATCACTAAGTACACACCCTCCAACCGCTTGACCCTTGAAATTAGTCACTGTTCTTATAGATGGAATCGTATCACTTTCAGCTATCCTTTGCCATACAGAAGATTCAGCATCCCAGTAGACCATTGCAGCTCCATTGGTCATGAAGATATACTCACCAAAGTCAGCAACTTCTAACAACGAAGCTGAATGAACAACAGACTGTATTTCAAATAGTAATGACACCGTTGTATGAGTTGCATCTACAGAATACACAGAGTCATATCCTGTAACAGTATCTCTGATTACTAGTATAGTATATCTCTCTCCAACTATAACTTGCGGAAAAGGCCAGACGTAGTCTATGTTAAATGCTATAGGTAAAGGATTAGCAAGCTCTACATAATCTTCCAATCCTCCATCTAAACACTTAAATCCTAAACATTCCCTGAGCCATTGAGAATTAGGCGGAGGATTAGTTGTAGGACTAAGACCTTTTCCAAGAGCTTCGTCTATGACTAACTCAAACTCTCTCATGGAATAATCGCCTCAAGCTCATCAATAAGGAAACTCTTTGCTTCAATATCCTTCATAGAAGGAGTCCAAAGAAATGAGATCCAAATCTCTTTTACAGGATGATCGACATTGCCTTTCAATGATACAGTCAGACAATCTCCAGCTGCTACCTTTAGGTTAACATCAATCTTTGTTATTAACCTCTCAATAACAAATCCTCTTGCAGATGAAGTAATCTCACTAACTAAATCAGTTTCTATACTGACTAGCCCTTTAGGTTTTTCACCAAGCTTGATAATACCCTTGGTAATCACCCCATCACAAGGAAACATATACTTGAGAATTGCCCCCTGAATATCGTCACCTGTCATAACATGAGAAATTGGATAAGGAGTAATCAGCCCTGTAGCAACCTTTGCAGATCTCCTCTGCAAACGCTCTATCTGCTTATCAATCTTTTTTATCTGAGCTTCCATCACTATCCCTCCATCTGGCTAACTTCAGCAATCTGCTCTTCAACAAGGTCAAAGCCAAGCTGCTGCATCTCTGTAGCTATTGCATTTGTCCAGTCGTTGAGACCTTGTGTATTTCTGTTAATCACTTCAATCTGTCTCATAGCAGCAGAGATAAGAAGAAGCGGATGAACATCTGACCAGTAATTTTTGTCTTCATCGTTGGTAAGTTCTGCAGAGTAAAATAGTCCATTTATAGTAATAACAGTTCTAGCACTCACAGGAACACTTAACAAAATTGAGTTATACCCATGAGCATCTCCAGCTGGAACATCTACGTATCCTAAGAAGGATTCGATATTCTCAACTGTTGCATCTTCAGGAATGTATCTAGTAATACAAGGTGAGTAATACAATGGATTTCCTGTATCCCTAGAACTTGGAAGACCTGAAAGAAATCCTTCCATTAAGTCCTGAAGATTCTTCTTTTCCAGCTTCCATCTACCTGAGTCAGCACCAAGGATAGCAGCCCAAATACTTCTGATAGCTCTACAATGTTGAAAGGTTGCATACCAGCTACCAACCTCAACTATTTTAAAAGCACTACCCAATGACTTCTGAGTCTCATCCAGACGGTCAAGGAACTTCCTACCTTCGTTAATGAAGAAGTCAGATCCATTGTCTGAGAAGTCTGCATTAACCAAGTCAAAGCGCCCACTAACTTCTCTAAACTTTGTTCGTAACTGTAGTAGATTCATTTTAGCACCTTAAAATACCATGGGGCAGGATAGTCTCCCACCCCACAGTAAGGTTAATGTTAAGACCAGGCTTATACTAATTCGTTAAGTAGCCCAACTCCATTGAGCACAGCACACTTCTGAGGCAGACCAAACTCGAGCCCACACTCAGTAAGGAACTCCTCGTTCTTTCCATCGACTCTGCGATGCCCAGAACCGAGTGGGCGAGTCTTTTTATCTCCCTCGCCATAGAAAGAAGTATCATCAATGAAGCGATAGCCAAGTTCTTTAGGCTCCAGAATAACCATCATGTTACGAGTTGTAACATCGTAACTGAACAGAGGATGGGTCTTCATGTTAAGAGTCCCAAAGGGAGTAACCCACTCACGGATCTGCATACCGTAAGTTTTCTGGCCAGGCGACAGATTAATCTGTCCACCAGTCATTGCAAGAGCATCGATGCCCAGAAGAGCACCAGAACCACAGAGAACGAGCTTCTCGTCAGCTCCATAGCGGAAGATCTGTTCAAGCATGGCTTTAAACCATGTCTCGCCGCCTGCTGCCCAAGTCTGAGCTGTGTAATCCGTGTTGAGAGTATAGTCGTCAACATTAGCAGGAGCATACTCACGAATGAAGTTAATCACTCCCTGAGTAGTACGCTCAGGCTTATTATTGCTTCCTACATTCTCAGTTTTGATGCCCCATAGGAACGCAAGTTCCATTTCCCAGGAATGCATCTCCAGCGCTTCAGCCTTGGCTTTCTGGTACTGGTCTCCTGTGCGGAGTCGAGTCCTCATAGCCGTTCGAGTCATGCTGAGCGGGGTGCGGAAGATCTGAGTGTAGTTGTATACCTTGACAGGATTGAGTGCAATCGCATCAGGCATCTCGCCACCCTCAGGGTTAATGTTACCGATGATCTTGAAGGTGTCACAGTCAGAAAGATCTGTGGTCGCTCCATTATCGTCGGCTTCAAGAAGCTTAACAGCCAATGTAGAATTGGTTGTGCCCTTGACAACTCCGACAACCTTACCAACACAGTCAACATCATACGCAGAAGCATCCCTCAACAGGATCTGGTGGCCTACACGGATTCTGTCAGCAAGAACAGTGGTAATCTGACAATAGATCACATCACCAGCTACTCCACCACTAACGTAAGCGGTGGCAAGATTAGCGTCCGTGAAGATATTTGCAACAGCTCCTCCAACTGCACTCTGCTCCTGAGTCCACCAGTTATACTCAGGGTCATCTACTTTCTCCGAGGAGAGCATAGATAGAATAGCAGTTAGAGGAGCATGACCGTTGGGGTACAGATAAAGAATCTGTTCCCTCCAGTTTTTGGGGCGCTGGTCAGTAACCCAGTCCCCTGTCCCTCTCATTCCAAGAAACATTTTGTACCTCCTTTATGGTTAAAGTTCGTTTAAAAATCAAACGAACTATACGATAACTGATACCAGTGGATACCAGCAGATTCCATCACTGTACAGAACTGCATAGCCGTTGTCAACAGCGATTGCAATACTAACAGCAATCTCAGAGTCACCCTGATCAACTACAGTCACGATATTGGTAGTACCGTTCCTGATTATCACAGAGTAAAACTTACCTATTGCTTCGTTCACAGGCGGAAGCGTTAGGTCGAATGCTGCACCAGCAGTAATCCTAACCCTCTGCTGAGCAACAGTTAGTGTAGCAACAGCCGTAAGCTCTACGTAATTCTCGAGCCCAATAGCTTCATCTGGAAATCTCTCAAGTCCCATAACTTACCTCCTTATGACTTTGTTCATGTCTGAAAGTTCTGTCTCCAGACCTGAAACGTCAGGTTTATCTTTAGAAGTCCGAGAAGTTTTCTTTTCAGGAAGCTTCGGTGGCTTCTTTTCGGATTTAGTGGATGTAACATCTTTGTGCAGCTCTAATCTCTTACGTGCCTCCTTTCCAACTTCTTCAAGAAGTTCTTTAGCGTTTTTATCAGGGCTCTCAGCTGCTACTTCCTCAAATACAGTAGCAACAACTTTCTTAAAAGGCTCAAGGTCTGGGTTCTCTTCATAGAACTCTTTCCTTGTTTTTGCCAGTTCTTCCATTATAGCAATGTTACTCTGCACGATACTAGGAATTTCCCTTAGTACATGCTCACCTAGGACCTTCCTAGTTTCAGTAATTCCTTTGGTATAGACAATTTGTAAGAGCTTGTTGAGTGAATCCTTGCTTTCCATCACATCGTCAATATCTAGGTCACCCAGGAAATCCTGCTCCTCGAAAGTAAGTTCAGTCTCATCTTCCTTCTCATCCTCTTTCTCTTTCTCAGAAACCTTCTCAATTGCAGATTCCTTCTCAGCAAGCTTTTCCCTTAGTTCAACGATAACCTGATCCCTCTCATCAGGATCTCCAGCTACCTTTTCAGGCGAGCTCTTCTCATCTGGATCTTCTTCGTCCTCTTCACCTTCAGCCGCCTCTTCTTTTTCAGCTTCCTGTTCATCGTCTATCTCCTCTTTTTCGTCTTCCTCCTTTTCCTTTTCTACATCCTCAGATGCAGTCCCTTCCTCTGAATCGTCTTCTTTAGCATCTTCAGGCTTTTCAGACTCTCCAGTGGGCTGCCCCATTGCTTCCATCATTTCTTTAATTTCACTAGTTACTTCTTCTTCTGTAGTTGCTTCATCAATCTTGTCGCTCATCCTTTGCCTCCTTTTGATCTTCGAGAATCCCCAAAAATACATCCAAGATACTCATTACATAGTCTATTGCTTTTTCTCTTCCGTTAATATCTCCTAAATGAAGGAGAACTGAAGCAGTAGAAGGATTAGTCCTCTCTGCATCGTCTACTATAGACTTCTTTTCAAGCTCAAAACCAAACTGCCAGGACCTAAGTTCTCTACAGATGTCATCCCATATGATTGACTTTTTAAGCTTTTCAATCTGACTACGAGTTGAATTGACTATCACTTCTTCCATATTAAACTCCTCCCACTACAGGCACCATGTTGCCTCTCTCTACCTCACGATTTACATCTTCATCAGGCATAACCTCAGTATTGATCTGGTTAGTCTTTTTCTTAAAGTCTTCAACATTCTTTGCACCAAGCTGATGTGCAATGTACATGAAGATACGAGAAACATCAAACTCCTGTGAGAGCTGCTCATCAGTTGCTATGACCTTAAATAGATCTACCCAGACATTAGAGAAGTTACCTCCTGGAACTGAACCATCTCTTACAATAAGGTCATAGTCAACTATTACATCATTAGGAGTTACTTTCTTTCTAGAAGAGTCTCCAAATATCTCCTGCATTTGTTCGCTTTTTTCTCCTATAATCTTCACAAATGCATCTGCGCTCATATACTGTTGAGTATGAACAGCGAACATATTACCTACATCCTGCATGAACTGAACTCCGATTATCTTAGCAATACGCTGTAAACGACTAATGGCAGAGCTACGTGTACCTTGGAATTCAGCTCCAGTAAGACGCTCAGGACCTCCCTGTCGTAACGAACCTTGCATTGACTGATCTGCTCCAGATATTCTATCCATCCATCCAGTGATATAAGTCGAGTCACCAATATTTGCTCTAGTAATATCATTAATCTCCAACTGCTGAACAACCTTGTCAACTCCTCTTCCCCATGCAGGCCTGCGAAGTCTTATTAACTTTCCAGGCTGTGGGTCTTTAAGGTCATTGATGTTTACTAGGTAGGGGTCTACAACTAGCATATCATTGACAGCCTTGCGTACGTTAGCTATATGTGAATTGAAGAGAAAGTCCAATGTATGCTGTAAGCCATAGAGCACTTCCATGCGTCCTACTGGTGTAATAGAATATCCATCAAACTCAGGACTAGCAACTGCTATAGGATACATCCCATGATTATGGTCAGCTCTATTAGCTGCTATAATCAAATCGTCTCCTGCAAGTTCGAAGTACCATTTTTCAGGAGCTTCTCTACTTGAGAGTTTCCATTCCTTTGGAATGAGAGTAACATACATCCTGATAACATCAACAGGACTTGTGATATCTCCTCCAGTATGTTTCAGTAAATCATCAGGACCTCCGTGCCTTAGATCACGGTCACTCTGATCAAGAGCAAGTGAAGAACGCTTGTTCTTTTTCTTTCTCAAATACTTAACGTTGAACTTACCAGAGTCAGGTTGACCTTCTTCACCAAGTAAGTTCATATAGTTATCCCTATCCAACCAACCTATGAATTCACCTCTTTGAATGTCTGAACTAGCAACAGATGGATCTGGTAGCCACATATAAGGATCAATGTTAGAGAGGGCATTACCTTCGTGTAGTAAATCTTCCATCATTGTAGATACAGTTTCAGTCTTCTCACCTATTTCAGACTGTGTAATAATAGAAGATTTAATAGGTCTACGACCATAGTGACGTCTCCATTCAGGAATAGCAATCCCTACTCCATAGCTAAGACTGTCACGTAGAACTGTATGTATGTTAAGCTCGACTTTGTTCTTGATGCAGTGATTATTAATCACCATCTGCATTAGCGCAGCTCCTACAACATCGCTATCTTCAACTCCATCATATTCAAAGATAGGATCTTGAAAGAACGCCATTGAGAGATAAGTTAACAGTGCCTCCAACATTGAATAGGAGTATGGAAAGACTATGGATACAGGCTTAGATGAATCTTCATCCTTGAGCATTTCTTCCTTATCCTTCAAGGGCATGTAGACAGTTAGAGTTTTATCTATCTCTCTCCATGAATCGAAGCGCTTGGACATCTCGTTACGAGATGCTCTAGCCCGCTGCCATATCCTTGACCGCAGTGCCCTATGGAAGTCACTTTCAGGATGAAGGTCTAGACCTTCAGGATACTCATAATCAATATTCTCATCATAAGAACCTCTATCCCAACCTGACGGTTCACCTGTTACAATATAAGGCATTTTCTACTCCTTTAAGGGATAACAGTAAGTACACTAACCTGTGTAACAACAGCTGATACATTACCAGCCATTGTAATTTGAGTAGTTAGAGTGCTAACTTGAGCAACATTCATAGATACAGATGATGCAAAAAGGGAATCTAGAATACCTTTTATAAGAGCACTAAGTTGAGCAATAGTACACGTAGATAATTCATCACTATTAGTCACATCACGGAGAACTACTAAATCAGCATTCTCTGGAGTTATAGCTGGCATTGCTCCAGTTGTAATACCTCCGACATTTATTGGCTCAGTGGTATCAATAGCATTAGGAAACTCAGCATCGTCAAACTGTAGAACATCCTCCAAACCACCTATTGTAAGTATCTTAATAGCCATTCTTAGTCTCCAGTTTGTTTAATATTTATACAATCTTAAATATATCGAAAGTCCTCAATTGGCTTGTCATATTCAAGATCTTTATACTCAGATTCAATATCGTCTGAGTCTTCCTTTGGTGAGAAGTATCTTTCACCAAGCTCAAGCATCTGAATTATGTAAGCTAAAGCATCCATGATGTCCCATAACTTGGAACGTGGAAAGCTTAAGAGCTGTTGTTCAAGATTCTTGATAAGAGCATTACTAGCATTATGATATATATAGCCACCTCGATAGTAAGGAACTAATTCCTTTATCCTCATTTCCTTCTTCTCTCCACCTCGAGGCTTTAGCCATACTAATTCATAGAAATCTCCTCTACGAAACATCTCATTTTTAATAGGCTGTTTAATAAATTCGTTAAGAGACGTCTCCTCAACACCTATTACTTTTGCATCTAGATTCCTAGCCATACCAAACATTGCGTCATAGATTTCATCAGGATACATTTTCTCCGACACAATATCTCTAACGTAAAGCTTAGCACTTGCAAGATCTATACCTATTCCAACAATAGCACTCTCAGCTGAATGTATTTTGACAGTCTTAGCAGGGTCAAGAATAACTACCGTCTCAATATTCCTATCACTCTGTATATCAGCATCTGTCTTTATAAGATCATCCTCAGTCTTCTTCCTCTCAGGTGGTAAATTATAGTACTTAAAATACTCAGTCATGAACGATGAATCCTTAGTCGAAATAGGAAGATTCCTTAGCTCACGAAAGAACACATCTGCCTGTCCAGCATCTACATGCTGCTGCCATTCCTTTAGTATATCTTCCTTAGACATAAAATTAGGAGCTGTTGGTTCAAAGTTATCGTCACAAGCTTCAAGTCTAACTGAGTCCCATTCTGGTGAGTCCATTAGTTTCTGCAACACTGAGTCCTCATGCTTAAGAGTATCTATATAAACTATCTTCCAATCCCTCACTGCAGGCCCTATTCTTGGAATAGCTTTAATCACATCTGCATAAAGCCATTCATACCAACCTTTACGGATCTCAGGGTTAGTAATCTTGTCAGGGTCTTCAAGGTCATCTATAATTATCAACCCTGGCCTATCGTTCTTAAATAGAACCCCTCGAACCTGCTGACCTGCACCTCTAGGCCAGACTAATGTATCAAAAGCTACCCAAGCCTTTTTACTGAAAGTTTCTTCAAACTCTTTATTATCTACATTCCTCTGCTTAACATGCCCGAAGAATGCTCTTATTTCCTTATTCACCACCAACTCCCTACGAAGGTTCTCAGTCTGCAAAGATGCTGCATCGTGACTTTTATTAATATAGACAATGAACCCTGTATGCCTAAACAGAATCCACCTTGCCATTAAAGCAAGTGCTACTAAACTAGTCTTCCCCCATCCACGAGGGGCTGCAATTGCCACCTTCTGCGAAGGACCGTCTATAAGGTCAAATATCTTTCCATGAACCTCATCTGAAAAAGGCAGATAAAAGCGCTCTGGAAAAAGTGTCAGAGCAGTTGCTCTTGTACTCACAGCACATTGGCTAAGTATCTGTTTTATCTCTGCATCCATAGTTTAAGTCCACGCAGGTATAACTTTAAAGTCATATGGATCTGGTGTAGTTTCAGTTCCATCAGGCCAAGTTAAGATTGCCTGTAATTGATAAACTCCTTCTACACTCAAGTCATTTGCAACAAACATGATACGAACTCTATATTTACCATCGCCGTCTAAAACTACATACACATTGTCAGAGAGACTACTTGAAATCGCAATCGAGTGTACTCCATTAATTCTAGCATTTACTACAATGTCAGTAGCTCCAGAAGGATCAATATATATATCATCCCTTTCTAACAGCATATCAATAGGTGGGTATGTATCTCCTACATGATATATTTCCATAGTCTATTCTCCTAAGCTGGAATATCAAACTCACTCTTTGTTAGTCTCATAGTAATATCTTTGCCAGTTAGTTTAACATTAGTTAGAGACTTTGTAAGATTCATTGTTACTAAGTGAGGTATTACATCTGGAATCCTTACAAGCCCTCCCCAGCCTCCCCATATATCTGTCATATGGATTAAGTCTGATAAACTCATAATTCCATTAGCTAAAGGGTCTATATCTAAAGGAGCAAGTTGTAATACACCTCTAAGATAAGCCCAAGTTGTTGTATACGGGTCAGCTCTAACTCTTCCCCTTGCTTCTGCAGCAAGCCAAATCTCAGTAGTTAAAGCTCCAGAAGATGTAACTACAATAGGTGAAACTGTTGCAAATTCTAGTGCAGCTAAATCTGCTGATGCTACAACAGTTCCTGATATATCTCCTTTAAAGGCAATACTAGTAGTTAAGTCACTTACTTGAGAAACACTTAAATTAACAGCAGAAGCAAATAAGTCTACTGGTACAGTTAGATCACTAACTTGTGTAATAGACCCTACCACCGATGATGCTAGAGTAACTCCAGTAGTAAGCTCACTACTCTGTATAACCGTAGCAACTGAAGCTGCTTGAAAGAGAACTTGAGAAGGAGCAGTTAAATCTGCTACAGCAGTAATTGCTCCTGCAGAAGAACTAGCTAAAGTAATTTCAGTTGTTAAATTACTGGCCTGTACAACTGTTGCATCAACAGACGCAACGAATAGATCAGGCTGAATAGTAAGATTACTAGCCTGTGTAACACTTGCTAATACACTAGCCGCTGCCGTAATTTCTGTAGTAAGACTACTTACCTGGCTAACAGAAGATGATACTGATGAAGCTAATGTAATATCTGTAGTTAAAGTACTTACTTGTGTAGCTGCTACATCAACTGACGAACTTAAAAGAATTTCTGTAGTTAAATTGCTAACCTGTGATACAGATGCAGATACAGATGCAGCAAGAAGATCTACTCCTGATATAGTTAAATCAGCAGCTACTGTAACCGCTGACGATATTGCAGCAGCTGCTGTTATTTCAGTTGTAAGACTACTAGCTTGAGTAACAATTGCATTAACACTAGATGCAAATAAGTCCACTCCAACGGTGAGATCACTAACTTGAGTAATATCTACAGACAAAGCTGTAGATAGAGTTATTTCCGTAGTTAAAGCACTAGCTTGTGTAACAGCTATATCAACTGCAGCTGCAAATAGATCTACTCCAGCAGTAAGATTACTGGTTTGAGTAATAGCTGATGTAGCAGACGCTGCCAGAGTAATCTCAGTAGTTAGATTACTAGCTTGTGTAACAGATGCTGATGGAGCAGATGCTAAAGTAATCTCTGTAGTAAGATCACTTGTTTGAGTAGCTGTAGCTGATACTGCACCACCTAAAACAATGGATGTTGTAAGAGCAGCTGCTGCTGCTACCGAAGCTGCCACATTTGCTGCGGCTGTTATTGCAGTAGTAAAAGCAGATACTTGAGTAGCTACTGCAGAAACAGCTGATTTCAGGAGTGCTCCTGCTGCCGTTAAGCCCCCGAACCACGGTGCGACCGCAGATTCCGCAAACATCTGGTACGGGTCACGTTCCAATGACTTCATTTCAAATTCGCTTAATCCCCTATCCCAATAATAGACAATGCCCATTACACCGGCAAAGTCCCAGCTGATCCCGCCTGCCCAATTACCGATACGTAACGCCTTGTCGCCTGAACCCCACGCTACCGGCGCATTCGCATCAGGTGTGTGGATAGGCACTCCGTTATAATATACAGCCCTACCCGCAGCCGTACCATCCATTGATACCCACCCGATTGTTTGCCTGCTGCTATTATTCCAGAAATTAGCCAAGTTATTACCAACACCGATATCTGAGCTGAACAGGAATGCTATCCTGCCTGCGCTATCAAGCTGATCATGTATCTGGAAATAACAACTAGCACCTGTATTAGACCCGAACATAACAGCCCCGTAAGTGTCGGGTGCGCCTGTTTCGAGAAATTCAATAAATAATGTTCCTATATTCCCTGATACTTCCGGTCCCCAATTACTGACTCCTACATACTGACCTGCATTGAAGTTAATGCCGCCACGGGGAGACCATGTTGCACCACTAGGGACTCCGTAAACTTTTCTTACGCTATCAAGCACATAACCCAACGCCCCGCTGTTGCCTTGCCCATTCAACAGCCATGCGCTCCGTAATCCACGGGACATAGGATGTGACAAGTCTAGCTGTGTCCCCCGGAAGGGCTTGATTATCATGCGCTAGTCCAGTTCCACAGTTTATGGGAAGCTCTCACGTTATGGGAGTCGGTCGAGCCGGTCTGCTGGAGACCTATCCTGAAATAGTTAACGTCTTTCACCACAAACGATATCTGTGACGGGTCAGTTCCGCTATCTATTCTAAACTGGAATATCGGAATATCGTCCCAGTTAGTGCCATCGAGTGAGCCGTAGATTTTAACGTCTACATCGTCGGTGGGAGTCGGGTCAAAGTCGACCTCGACCATCACGTGAGCACCCTCATACCCTGAAGTATCGAGGTCAACGCTTGCCGAAAACTCCTCGGTCACTCCCGACAAGGTAGTCCACGCCGCCGCCCCGCCTTCTATCCACGATTGTGCCTGCCAGTTTTTCGATATGGTAGCCATTATGTCACCGTCCTTGAATATCCGTAGAACTTGTAACGTTCCACAAGAATCGCCTGTTCCTCCACTAATTTGAGCGGATACAGAGCATCCAAAGCTGTTTGTTTCTGAGCGTTAGAAATCCCCTTATGGGTCTTGAATTGATAGCTCCGCTCAAACTTAGTGCCGTTATCGAGCTCGGTCTGTTCCGCTGTTGTTATGTTCGGGACAACCGAAACCGTCACCACATCAGGGTCAGCGGCAAGTGCCTGAGCATACGTGAAACCTGCCATGTTCGTGCCCGCAGGCATCGGGAAATGAGCGACGATAGTTATCGAATCGCCATCGTCTGACGCTTTTAGTGCGTGATAATCCATATTACCTCCTAAGCAAACGTAAGATCAAGATCACCTGCTGTGAACTTCGGAGCTGGATCTCCATTATTGACCTGCTTTGAGGTTGTCAAGGCACCGTGAATCAGTAGATTTCCAGCAGTGACAGCATCCCAGATTGCGAAACCAACTATCAGACCCCAAGTTGCTGTAGGCGTAGGGAACGTGATATCGTTCACGTTATCTGTCAACCCATCTCCAGCCGTTGGAGCATTCCAGTTAGCATCTAACTGTGAAACTGCAACTCTGGCATAACTACCACCAGATACTTCAACACCACCTGCTGCATCCGTTTCAACCGTAGTGTAAAGCGCTACGTAGATAGCTGCAGGCTTTGAAAATGTGTTAGTCCTGAGAAGATGATCTATAAGGATCTCTTCCAAATAATTACTCATAGCACTCATTGTAATTTCCTCCTATTAGGGAATAGTAAACTTCGCTTTTGTAAACGTAGTAACTGTGTCAGTGATAATTGCTTTTAAGATCTCTGTCCCAGCATCGTTATGGACTTTAGTATCTCCTGAAGTTTTATCTGTAATACGTAGATTTCTGAGAGTCATGTAAAGAAGCATTATGGCATCTGTCATAGTTGGTGTTGCTCCTGGGTCTCCAGTCAACTCTGCAATAATATCAGTAGATAGAGCATTAACTATTTCAGTATTAACCAAATCAGATAAGGCACTAGCTACATAATCAACATCGTAAGCTTCTGCAGATTTAACATTAAATCTGTTAAGAATAGGAAGACATAAATCACTATCTCTTATATAAACTTCAAGAGTTCCTGGCTCATCAACATCAGTAACTTTGAATGTTAAGTTATACATTCCAGCTGCACCACTTATAGCAGACCATGACCATGTACCATCTGAGATATCTATAACTGTACCGTCATTGTCAGTGATAATAGCTTCATTTGTAGTGGTCAAATCTAAATTTGTAATAGGAGAATAACCATCAGCTATACTCACTGCAGGGCCAATTCTTTTAGTTACAGACGTACTAACTTTCAAGTCTTGTGCCATTTAATTATCCTCTTAGATTCTTATCTATATGATGCATTGTGTAGGGATTTAGGTTTAAGCCATTTTCTTCTTCACCCCACTCAACTGCATAAAAGTGGTCACCATTAGGTGTAGTCTGTACAGTCCAAGGTGTAAACGTAAACTCATTATCACAAGTAATAACATACCCAGATTGACCAACAGCCACCCATCTAGATCCATTCCATGCGATTCCCTGTAAATTCCTTGGGTATATAGTGTTATCTGAATTTGCTATATTCCATGCTAATCCTGTTTGACTTTGGATTGAAAGCCCACCTTGGGCCGCTGAGTAAGTATCTCCAACTGCACCAAATCTACCAACGCCGAAGTTATGATAAGTAACTGCACGAAGATGCTTATTGTTAGTTAGTGAAGGGCTCCTATCATACCAAGTAAGTCCATCATAACTTTGTAATACTGATGCAGATACTGATGGCCCTCCATTACCAACAGCAACAAAACAATCAGCTTCAGGATCAGGTCTATCACCCCATATAACAGAATTCAGTGTTCTGCCTTTAGGATCTGTCCTTAACGTCCAAGTTACTGCATCAGGACTGGTAATAATAATTGCTCCACCAATCCCACTATTATATACTCCAACAGCTACCCATAAGTCTAAGGATAA
>VAPA010464226.1_pt1 | contig 40732 bp, 31 predicted proteins | sample 3395041 | NCBI WGS metagenome assembly VAPA01 (sample SAMN08290432, study PRJNA428436) | hydrothermal vent metagenome | isolation source: Deep-sea hydrothermal vent chimney | place: Indian Ocean: Southwest Indian Ridge | depth 1973 m m
AGGGTCTCCTGGCGCTAATAGTGATGGAAGTGGAATTGCTGCAGTTCTGGAGCTTGCAAGGGTATTATCGATGTATGAATGGCCGCTTGATATTTACTTCATTGCATTCAATGGACTCTATTCCCTGTCTGGCATGGAAGGTAGCCCACAGGTTGCTAACGAATTTAACAATAGAGGAATAGAGTTCCTGATGCTATACAATGTTGACACCCTCTTATTCCAAAACCCTGATGTTCCAAGGGATGAAAGGATTCAGTTTGGTTACAATATGGTAGGATATCATAATGGTCAATACTGGGCTGAACTAGCGCGGCAGATGAGCAACAATATTGGGCAGAATAGAATTGTACCTATTCCCTCGTCTAGTTTGGCTATATGGTCTTCTTCCGACCATTATGCATTCTATCAAAGGGGCTTCTCTAATGTTATATGTGCATTTGAATCCGGTTTTGCTGTAGATAGTTCTTATCTGAACTCATATGACACATCTACTAATCTGGAATTCAATTACAATCTCGGGCGTGAAACGACAGCTGTAATTGGAGCAAGCATAGGATTCACAATGAGTCGGGTTCTAGGTGAACCTTTGAAGACGGAACATGACTTCTCCCTTGCCAGTGGGCTTTGGGAGCAGATCTACATTACAGTGACAACTCCCACGATAGTGAACATCACAGCGAGATGGTTCGGGGGTCATTCATCGTTCTACCTGCTTGATCCAGCAGGTGCATTGGTCACATCGAGAGTATTCGATTACGCCTCTGCATGGGAGTCTTCTAATGTTTTGAATCAATCAGTGACTCAAAATGGACAGTACACTTTGATTGTGTATAATCAATATTACAGATCTATTGGATTTGAAGTCGAGATTTCTATTGAGACTGACATTGATGCAAATGGTGTATTGGATAGTCAGGAATATTGGATTGACGAAGCGCTTTTTGATTCGGATTTAGATTCTGATGGCTTGAGTGATGCCGAAGAGCTGTTTCTAGGTACTGACATGATGCTTGTTGATTCAGATGATGATATTATGCCTGACAAATACGAGGTGGACAATGGGTTTGACCCAAGAGACCCTTCTGATGCCAGCGAAGACGCGGATTCTGATGGCCTAAGCAATTCCCAGGAGTACATTGGTGGGCTCAATCCTCACTCTGCGGATTCTGACAACGATATAATGCCTGACTTATGGGAACTTGAGAACGGACTCAATCCACTGGTTAACGATGCGGACCTTGATTTCGACGAGGATGGGATTAGTAATCTTGATGAGTACTTGAACGATACTGACCCACAAGTACCCAAGGCTATGGAGATCCCCATTGAGTGGTACACGACACCAGTACTACTTGTTGCTGTAATCGGTATACTTGTTTATATTCGCAGACGAGAAGACCCGTGGAATTAGCAGAGGACGCGAGATGAAACAAGGACTACCAATATTCCTCATCTGTATGTTCATACTTATGAGTCCAGTCAATAGCGAGTATACTGTACTAGAAGATGTTTCTATTACCGAATATGTGCCAGCTGCGACCGCGGTGATTGAGAGAATCTATGGCATGGATTACTCAAATCAGATATTCAATTCAATAAACTTGAACTCATTTCGTAACTATGTCACCAAACTCACTGAGAACGGTTCAAGACCAGCAGGCGATATATCTAATTTAGGGCAAAATAATATTGCTGCAAGAAACTGGATTGTTGACGAATTGCGTGCAGTTTCAAATGGCAGAATCGAAGTGGAGGTGCTTGGAGACTACGCATCAGTCTTGGGTAAACTACCAGGATATTTGCCTGTGGAAGCACCAGCTCTCATGATAGGAGGTCATTACGATTCAGTTGGAAATTCAGCTGGAGCTAATGATGATGCCACAGGTGTGGCTGCAGCCTTGGAAATTGCAAGGGTGATGTCGATGTACAATTGGCCGTTAGATATCTACTTTGGTGCCTGGAACGGCGAAGAGATAGGTCTATTCGGAAGTGATGAAGTGTCGCGTATCTTGAGAGATAGAGATGTCGAACTTCTAGCATACTACAACATTGACATGTTACTCGTACCCGACCCTGAAGCGTCTACAGGAGAGGAAATTCTCATGGCATACCCCATAGGATTCTATCATGAAGGCAAATATTGGGCGGAACTGACAAGAATGATGAGTCAGAACTATGGTCAACATATGATTCAACCTATCATGTCTAGTGATTTCTCAGGCTGGCAGAGGTCGGACCACTGGCCATTTGTACAACGGGGATATACTGCACTCTTTGCTCATGAGAGTGGTTTTGCATACGACACAACCTATCATACTCCCCAGGATGTATGGAACAATCCACTTTTTGACTACCAGGTGGCTATTGAAGCGGTGAAAGCAATAGGAAGCGCCATGGCATTCACAATGGCACGGGAGTATGGTGAACCCACAAGACACGATCTTAGGTTTACATTAATCCCCAGTCATGAACGAAATTACACATTTGCAATTAGTGCTTCCACTACAATCAATGTAACTAGCCGCTGGTGGGGAGGAGGCACTGCTATCACACTCTATGATACGAATGACCAAATTGTAGCTCAGATGGTTGACTTCGATTCAGCACCCTGGGAACAAAATCAGATAATCAGTCAAAGCGTTCTTACACAGGGTCTCTATAGACTGCATGTTGCCAACTACGGTGGGACAAGTGTGGGACATGAAGTCGGAATTACCTATGAAACTGATATAGGTGGCAACGATATTCTCGATCATGAAGAGTTCTGGTTTGGCCAGGAATATTTCTCTATGGATTCAGATTTGGATTCGATAAGTGACGCTCAAGAGATGCTTATTGGTACAAACCGCTTTTCCAATGATTCGGATTCTGATACTCTTCCAGATTCATGGGAGATTGAACATGGTCTTGACCCCCTAGACCCAATCGATGCAGAGGCAGACAATGATTTCGACGGCGTGCTAAATACGGACGAGTATATCTATAATTGTGATCCAAATGAGCCGGATTCAGATTTGGATACAATGCCGGACCTGTGGGAAATCCAGAACAATCTTGATCCAACCATTGATGATTCTTTGGAGGATCCAGATAATGATGCGGTTACTAATGTGCAAGAGTTTGAGGATGGAACAGATCCGCATTACGTAGAATTTAGACCACAACGGCTCATTCTTCCAACACTGACAATTGGTTCATTTGCAGCTTTAGTAATAGTAGCATTTCAAATTAAACGTAAAAGAAACTAAACAGAAACCAAGGGCTTCACGCAGACATTATGTTCTCTGGGATTGTTGAATACTATTTTTCTTATGTGAAGGTCCGCATTAGTATATCCCATCTGTGTTGAATGAAATCCTCAATCTCCTTGATCTTCTTGTCATCCCGTTCTGGTTTGTAGAGATGAGAGAACCGACCCTGTGGTTTCAGGAACTCATCAATTGGTTTTCTCTTCTCAGGGTCCTGGAATCTCTTGCTGTGTCTTCCAAGAGTGAACTCTTCACCAATCCTTTCCCACTGAATCCAATACCCGGTTTCAACAGCGAGCTTTCCGATTTCAACGCCTTTATCGACGGGGTAGTTCCAGGCCTGAGGGCAGGGTAGGAAGATGTGTCCAAACTTCGGACCCTCAATCTCGCGAGCCTTCTGAAACTTCTCATAGAGGTCCCGTGGATAGGAAGTGTTGGAAGTAAACTGGTAGACGGGTTCGTGTGCAGCGACAATTAGGTCAAGCATCTTCTCGGACTCTGTCTTTCCAAACCAGGTAGTGGTTGTTTTTGCATGGAGCGGAGTTGCCGAAGATCGTTGAGTTCCAGTGTTGCTGTATGCCTGATTATTATAGCATATATACAGGAAATCTGTCCTCCTTTCAAGGGCACCACTTAGAGCCTGTAAGCCGATATCAAATGTACCCCCATCTCCAGCCCACACCATCACCATCGTGTGGTCGTTTCCTTTCACCTTCAGAGCTGCTTTAACACCCGAGGCTGTGGCTCCAGATGCCATAAATGCAGTATTCAGCACAGGAATCCCTAGACCGCTCTTTGGCCAGAGTGACTGAACAACGCTAGTACAGCAAGCAGGTACTACTTGGATAACGTCACCTTCAAGTGCCTTGTGAGCATGTCTGAGAGCCACCATATCCTGACAGCCCGCACATGCAGCGTTTCCCTTCAGCACGTATTCTTTGATGGGCATATCTTTTATCGCTACCACATAACTCACTCCATTAGATTGTGCCAGGTTTCTTCAGGTCCTAGCTCACCGCTCTCGCTCGCGTTGAATGTGTCCAAAATAATTGCCTTGATGTCAGGCACTGTCACATCGCGTCCTCCAAGACCTCCAATGTAGCTCTTAATCATAGGACGATACTTGGTGTGATACATTGAAGATCGAATATCGTTCGCAACAGGTCCACCAAAGCCGTAGGACACACCTCTATCGAAGCTGGCAAATGCATTCACTCGACTTCCGAGTTCACGTATCTTCTCAGTTGGGAAAGGTCGAATCATCCGTATCCTCGCATTTCCAACCTTGTAACCTTCTTCCCGGAGTTCATCCACAGCATCCTTTGCTTCTGCGCCAATTGAACCCTGTGAAGTGAATACTACTTCAGCGTCATCACACCTATGGCAGTCAATTGGACCACCGAAGTATTTTCCGAATAGTTTCTTGTATTTTTTCTCAACTTCTTCGTAGACTTTGAGGGCATTATGTGTACCCTCATGCATCATATAGCGGAATTCTTGATAGTGTTCTGGAAACACAATATTCCCATGCGATACTGGATTCTCTGGGTCCATCACCCAGTGAGGGGGCGTGTATGGAGGTAAGAACTTGTCTACCTCTTCAGGTTCAAGATAATCAAAAGGTGAGAGCGTGTGACTGAGCACAAAGCCATCTGCATTCACCATTACTGGCATGAGAACACGTTCATCTTCTGCTAGTTTGAAAGATTGAATGATTGTATGGTACACTTCGTCAACGCTTGATACATAGAACTGAATCCAACCTGTATCACGCTTAGAATAGGCATCGTCGTGTGACACATGAATATTCCAGCTCGGTGAAACGGAACGATTGACGTTGTTTATCACAATTGGTAGTCTTGCAGCTGCAGCCCAGTGGAGACCCTCATCCATCAATAGAAGTCCATTTGATGATGTAGCTGTAAATACACGAGCGCCAGTAGAGCTCGCTCCTATACAAGCGAAGATTGCAGAGTGTTCAGATTCAACTCTGATGAACTCCCCTTTGAAAATACCTTTCTCGTTCAGCAACGCTATCTGCTCAGGCACTGTTGTAGCTGGTGTGATTGGATATGCTGCTACTACCTCAACTCGAGCAGAAACCACGGTCCTTGCTGCGGCATAATTTGCACTCATGAGCTCAGTCTTCATACCTCACCAGTCCTCCTTTTTCGTTCATCTGTACGTAGCATCTCTATGCATCTCTTAGGACAGACTTGAGCACAGATTCCGCAGCCCTTACAATAATCATAATCTGTGTGAGGAGTACCATCCTCATCAACACTAATCACAGCCTCAGGGCAGTGTAACCAACAAATTCGGCATCTGTTGCACTCATCATAATCGACCACTGGATCAAAAGTGCGCCAGCTTCCCGTCTTACCTGTCGCACCAACCATAGGTTTGGAGTAAGACGTCTTTGGCATTTCCTTCCTGCTCTTTGGCTCAGTATTAACCTCGTTTACCAACCAGAACCACATCCAATTGAGCCTACAACAGCCCGCAACACGAGCTGGATATTAAGCGTTATGATAGTGTTGATTGGGACGTACTCAATTCGGTTTCCTTATCAGACCCACTAACTATGACTTATTCACTCAGTGAGGATGATTCGCCTTGGAGTTTACAATGACTCTAGTCCAGATGCCCTGTGAAGAAGGGAATCGAGAGAAAAACTTTGAACGGACAAAATTCTTGCTCGAGCAGAGTGAACCTGGTAGAGGGGTCCAGTTCATATTGGTACCAGAGTTGTTTGCCATTGGATTTCGAAACGAGGATTACACAAAAGAAGGACCTGGAATTCCGGGTCCAACAACGGATTTCATTTGTTCAATAGCTGAAGAACATCAAGCCTATACAGTTGGTACTGGCATTGAGAAAACAGGGAACAAATTCTACAATACACTCGTTATGGCAAAGCCAAATGGAGAGGTCCATGGAACATATAGGAAGATCCATCCATTTCAGGAGGAACGTGATGTATTCGAGGGTGGAAATGTGATGGCGATGTTTGAATGCTCCGGCATCAAAGTTGGAGTCGAGATATGTTATGATATCAGATTTCCTGAAATCACACGTAAGCTTGCTCTTGAAGGTGCTGAAATAGTCCTAGTTCCGGCAGCGTTCCCGAATCCCAGAAGTGAACACTGGAACACATTGGTACGAGCACGAGCTATTGAAAACCAATTATTTGTTGCAGCAACAAATCGGGTTGGTTTTGGTTTCGATGGTAAGAGATACTTTGGTCATAGTCAAGTAGTTGACCCATGGGGAGTAGTCCTTACAAAACTCAACTCTGAAGAGCGAATTGTTACAACCACAGGGGAAACGGAGATGATCGAGAGTGTTAGGTCACAAATCACTTGTTTTGCTGACATTGCACCTTCCGGATATGATAACGTTCACTGGTTCAGAGAGTAAAGAGATGAGCACAAGCGTTAAGAGAGTGATGGGATTTGCCAAGGTGATTTGGAGGAGTATTCGGTGTCTAGCCAAACAGACCTCATCAAGGAAACGGTGCGAGACTGGTTTTCACGAGAAGGAACAAAAGTTGAAACCATTTCAAATCCAAAAGCAGAGTTTTTGTTTAAGGTAAAGTTCAAGCGATATTTCTTCACTGTTGTTCGCCCAAACGATCAAAGATTCGTCCAGTTCGAATCACAGATCATGATATCACCGCAACACCAGAAACTCTTGACTGTTGAGAAGATGCGATCATTTCAGATGAATGCAATGAAGTTCAGCTTCCAAGAAGGATTCAACATGGGTTTCGTACAACCTCGTCCAGGACAGCCTGGACCACAACCACCAGGCCCAGGATTTGTTCTATCAGATAGACTCTATGATGATGCGTTCACAGAAGATCAGCTCTGGAAAACTATGCGTAAGCTTCATGGGGCCATTGATATGATAATTACATTACTCAATGAAACAACTGGACAGCCAGGAGTTAAACCGGAACCATCCACTGACGACGAACCTTCGTACTATACGTAATAGTGAAAAGCCGGACTGTTTTTCGGGAGGTATACATAGTAGCTCTCTTCAAATCACTGGATTTTAGAATGGGATACCTATAACAGCGGGTTAGGTTTCCCGCCGTTTGACATAGTGGTGTCTAATGATGAAGCAAATCCAGAAGAAGGAGATATGGTTCTCGAAATGCCATCGAGGTAGAGGAGTCATACCACTTCTTGGAATTCTAATACTAGGATTAACGATTCCTACACCACTTTCGACAGTAGACTATTACAATGCGGATTCAAGTTCTAATTTCCCTCAGCTCAATGATAGTGGAGTAATATCATCAGTAGGTAGTACTGGTAACGATATTGATTCAGTCATGATTTATTCTCGTAAGATTCAGAATCTAAATATTGACATAATGAATAGCTTTGCAAATACATCATCTCATTCCGAATCAATAGACCTCTCATCATATCAACTACCAGGCTGGACACTCTATGAAGTTAAGGTCGATGCGGATAATATAACTGCTATAGCAGAGAGTGAAATCCTGGGAGCTTCAAAGGATGTCAGCTCCTTCAAGATAGAAGAGTACAATACGTTATTTGGATGGAGTTACACTTCTTTGGCACAGGGATTCTATGAGATGCCACACGATGGTCAGCTCCTCAATTATTCCTTCTATTATGATAGTCCTATCTATAGTCCTGCACAACACGGTTGGGCATACTATTCTGTCCTCTCAGATTATCAAGACTCTTCAAGCAACGTGGTAGGATATACTCAATTGCCAACGCGAGTGATCTCAGGAGCTGGATGGCAGAATACCACGGTAGCTTCGGTCATTCTTGATGCAGATACAGAATATTACGTCATTATCAACGGTTCTGCATTGACAAAGACCACGTTTTATCCGGACATTCGATGGATTGCAGAAACCGCGGCAGGCGCCTTTACATCACAACAATACGACAGCCGGTTCTCTCTCTGGGGGACTTATTCATGTGAGGCGCTGTTAAACTACACGTACATCCCCTGGAACACAACTGCAAACGAATCTCTTGTATTTTCAGATCCCAGTTCAATTGCCCTCAATCTTAGCGGAACCCCAGTAAGTGGGTCCACATGGACAATTAGTTCAGCAAGTAACATTACTTCCTTACAGATTTCCACAAACCAGTCAGTTTCTATCGATTATGATTTAACTCTCAGATACAAGCAGGATACAACCTCGACGGTTTCGTGGTATGCAAGTACGTCAGGTACAGATGTAGAATGGAATATCACATCAATCCTTGATTATCCAGAACTAAGTGGATCACAAGATAAGAACTTGATATTAGTATTACCTGATGATTGGACTGCGAATCATCTTATCAATATAACAAATCCAACGCAGTATTATGACCATTTCTCCCAGACTGGTACCAGTGTGGAATATACTAACCTCGCTGATGAAACATGGATATTGAAATGCACTTCACCAAATTATCTACAATCTCTATCGAAATTTGATACAAGTGATGATAGCTCAATCAATTACAAAGTCAGTGTTTCAGTTACCATGGATATCAATGCTACAATTGAGAGTTCATTAGCTGATCCTGCCACAAATGGAAAAGCAAGCCTGCGAGTGTTTTATCAAAACTCTGTTGAATATGCTGAGAACTATTCTGTTACAGCAGGAAAATCATATCACCAATGGGATATATCCAATCAATCATCATCAAATGGATTGCATACAATAGATCTCTACTGGACTAATGGTACCGAAGTGGGTTATCTAACAAGTGATGTTCTTGTTTACTACGGAACAACTCTTGTTGCAGATGATTACTCCATAGATGCATTTACAGATGATACATTCTATATTGGAATAGATTTCGATCAAGTATTCCCGGTCGGGGGAATTGATGCATCTGCAGCAGATGTTACTTATTCATTCGGTTCTGTTGTGAACCAATCATTAACTGATCAAAGGAATGGTCGTTGGGATGCTACAGTATCAACAACAAGTATGACTCCAGGAACTCATACATTGAATCTCTATGCTGTAGGATATGCATTAGAAAATCGTAGTATAACAATAGATGTATCGCTCATTCACGATACTCAGATCCTGACAATCCTCTGGTCAAATACGAATGACATATCATATGTAGAAACTACTGAACTTTCGGTTGCCTATAATCAGGTAGGTGGCACTCCTATTTCGGGTGCATCAGTAAACGTAACAATCGGTTCTACAGTATGGCAACTCAACTGGGATGGAGGATCTGGAACGTATAAGATGCTTTTCAATGGAACCGATGTAGATCCGGGGTTTGGAACACACAGCCTTACAATCGATGCAGGAAAAGCAGATTACAAACCACAGAGTGATAATACTGAAATACTCGACGTTCATGAAGAGAGCACTATCTTCAATATTGAATGGACAGGGACCACTAGCATCACCTATGTTGAAAGTGTTACCCTTTATCTTGACTATCAGATGTCCAACACGACAGGTATTCCTGATGCCACGGTTGAGATAACAATCGATTCAGATGTCTATGTAATGAACTGGAATGATACAAGCAAGAGATACTGGTACCAATTCAATGGTAATGATTTACTTCCAGGATTTGGGATTAATTCGTTGACAATTGAAGCTAACAAATTTGGATATCAGTATCAGAGTGATCTCGTTCAAACTCTGACAATTACTGAAGAACCCACCACGCTGGTTCTTTCTTGGTCCAATACCAATAGCATTACTTACATCAATTCGACAACACTGATTGCTAATTTCACACAATCCAATGGAAGTCCAGTTATAGGCGCTGCAGTAAATGTCTCGGTTGGTACAGGATTCTGGCCTATGGATTATAATCCTCTAACATTTGTTTACGAATTGACCTTCAATGGAACTGATACAATCCCAGGATATGGAACATTTGGAGTAACAGTTCTTGCGGGAGATACAGGTTTTGTTGACAAGATCGACTCATCGCAGAGTTTCACCTGCTCACTGGAATCAACATCCATAACTGTAATTTGGTCCAATACTAATGGCATCACCTTCATCGAACAGACAACGCTCATCGTTTCTTACAGGATGAGCAACAATTCAGTAATTCCGATAGATGCTACAGTTAATGTTACGATAGGAGGTACTCGATGGGATCTTAATTGGGATGAAGGAACTGATACCTATCGTGTACTCTTCTTGGGCTCAGATGTGCCACCAGGATATGGCGTTCACAGTCTTACCATAAGAATAGGAAAGTATGGTTATGAGAACCATGTAGACTCAACTGAAACACTCACTCTAAGTTTGGAACCAACAAACCAGATCATAACATGGTCCAATACAAATTCAATCACATTCATTGAATCAACGATTCTCTCTGTAAATTACACACAATCCGATGGATCTCCTATTACGGGAGCAACTATCAATGCAACAATAGTAGGATTTACACCCTGGATCCTTATCTGGGATGAGGATTCTAAAACATATCAAGTAGAATTCCTAGGTTCAGACATACCTCCGGGTTTTGGGACTCATGATCTTACCATTAGGATTGGAAAGTTCGGTTATGTAAATCATGTTAATTCCACCGAAACTCTAACTTTGAGTGAAGAACCCACAACACTTGTTCTCACTTGGTCCAATACCAATAGCATTACTTACATCAATTCGACAACACTGATTGCTAATTTCACACAATCCAATGGAAACCCAGTTATTGATGCGACAGTAAATGTTTCGGTTGGTACAGGATTCTGGCCTATGGATTATAATCCTCTAACATTTGTATACGAGTTGACCTTTAATGGAACTGATATAATACCAGGATTTGGAACATTTGGAGTAACAGTTCTTGCGGGAGATATAGGTTTTGTTGACAGAACTAATTCTTCTCAAAACCTGATTGTTTCGTTAGAGTCAACTTCGATAACAATTACTTGGTCAAACACGAATAGTATAACATTCATAGAACAAACAACACTCATCGTTTCTTACAGGATGAGCAATAATTCAGTAATTCCAATAGATGCTACAGTTAATGTTACCACAGGTGTAACTCGATGGAATCTTAATTGGGATGAAGGAACTGATACCTATCGTGTCACATTCTATGGTTATGATGAACCACCTGGTTTTGGCGCACACGGGCTTACTATACGAATAGGAAAGTATGGTTATGTAAATCACGTTGATTCAACTGAAATACTCACTCTAAGTGAAGAACCGACAAGCATGCTCATTGCCTGGCTAGATTCAGCTACGATCACGTACCTCGAATCAACAACTCTTGTCGTGAATTATCGAATGAGTGATACCTCTCCAATTTCAGGTGCTACTGTTACTACTACAATTAGTGGTATTCCATATCCACTTACCTGGCACCCAGGGTCTCAAACATATCGTTACACTTTCAATGGTGCAGACAATCCACCAGGGATAGGAAATCATACGCTTACAATAGATGCAAACAGAACCGGATTTGTTTTCCAATCAGATTCTGGTGAAACTTTGAGGATTAACGAGGTATCAACATTCATAGTCATATCGTGGTCGAATACTAACACGATAACCTTTGTTGAATCAACAGTTCTAGTCATAAATTACACAATGAGTGATGGAACACCTGTAACAGATGCAATCGTCAATTCAACAATAGGAGTATTTCCAGCATGGGACATCGTGTGGGATGAAGGAACTGATACTTATCGTGTCACATTCTATGGAGATGATGAACCACCGGGATTCGGAAGTCATGATATTACAATTAGAGCAGATAAATTTGGATACAAGAGTTATATTGATTTTTCGCAGAATATTACCTTAGAGAGTGAACCAACTACTCTCATTGTCAGTTGGCTTCCTGACAATGATATCACATACCTAACCAGTTCTATTCTCGCGGTTAGTTATAGAATGAATGATTCTTCTCCCATCTCGGGAGCAGTCGTGAATGTTACAATCGGAGGAGGATTCTGGCCATTGAAGTGGAGTGCTGGAGATCAGGACTACCGCCTTCAGATTAATGGAACTGATGTACCACCGGATTTAGGAACATATACGATAAATATTCAAGCATCAAAGAAAGGATTTGATGTTGCTTCTAATCTTACGGCACAAGTTACTCTTCGAGAAGAACCGACAAATCTAGTACTTCAGTGGGCAAATGGAATAAATAATCCAGACTTCTTTTCCTATACATATCTCATCGTAGATTACCTCTATAGTGGATCATCACCTGTATTGGATGCTTCATTGAATGTATCAATCAATTCGTATACATTTGAAATGGAATGGAATATCACAGGACACTATCAATTGAGAATAAATGGTTCAGATAGTTATCTGGGTGTTGGTACCAATTCTATCACAATCGACGCAGGGAAATATGGATATGTGAATCAGATAGATAGTGGTGAAGAAGTTGTCATACCAGTAGTTCCAACTAAACTCTCACTTGTATGGACATCCACTGATATGATTACATATGTTGAGCACACAACACTTCAAGCCTACTACGTAATGTATAATGATTCTTTGATTTTAGGAGCTTCAGTCAATGTAACGATAAATGGAATCACATTGCCACTTGCTTGGAGTTCATCAAGTAATTCATATGAACGAACATTCTTTGGGTCAGATGGTTCGCTTGGTATCGCAACATTTCCCATTCTAGTCGAAGCGTCACAGAATGACTTCCAGAGCCAATCAAATTCAGATGAAACATTAACGATCCAATTGGAACCTACAGCACTTGCAATTTCCTGGATTGGTGGTGATAATATCACCTACTTCAGTCAAACTACACTTTCGGTTCAGTTCATTACGAGCAATGCCACACCAATATCAACGGGAACCCTAAATGCAACCATCAACGGATTCCTCTGGACACTCGTGTATAATGCAGGGAATGAAGCATATGAAGCAACGATCCTTGGAAATGATGCTCGTTTAGGTTACTTTTCATACGGTGTCGTTATCAATGCATCCAGTTTTGGATATGTTTCATTAGTTGATTCTTCAGAATCACTCACAATAAGATTAGAAGACACATATCTTTCGTTTACTTGGGTTCCCAGTAACACGATATCTTACTTGGATTCAACAGTATTCAGAATCTACTATCGATATTCATCTAACAATTCTCCAGTAGTAGGAGCGATTGTGAATGCTACATATCTGTCACCTTGGGAGGCGAATTATAATAACGGTACTGGGGCTTATGAAATTATATTCACAGGTTCAGATTTTCCAACTCCAATACCTGGAACACATACTCTTGATGTAGTAGCTTCAAAAGCAAACCATCAACCTCTGACTGATAATTTACAAGAGATTACAATCAGCAAAGAAAGCACGTACATCGAATCATGGTGGCTTGATGGTAACAACACAATAACTTTCGTTGAGAATACAACTATCTACATCAACTATTTAATAGCTGCTTCTGGAATCTCAATTGAGAATGCTAATGTTACGGTAAGAATTGGTACAATCACATGGGATACTATCTATAACCCAATTCTGGAACTATACTCATTTACATTCACAGGAGATATGGATCCCCCAGGGCTTGGCAGTTTTGGATTGTTCATTTCAGCATCCTATAGTCTTCATGAGGGTTATCAGGATGCACAAGATAATTCGCAAATCTTGGATATTGAATCAGCATCTGTATCTATTGATAGCTACTGGATTGTTAGCGGCACTATAACATATTTGCAGCAGACAACGCTCGTGGTTAATTATACGTTGTCCGATGGAGAAGCTATTCCGCTAGCACAGGTTAACGTAACAATTGGTCAAACATACTGGTTTGCACAATGGCATGAAGTAAGTGAAACCTACAGATTGACATTCAAAGGATCAGATACTCTGCCCGGTTTGGGATTCCACGAACTCGATATTCGAGCAAATCGAACTGGTTTTGACACGCTCACTGATAAAACATTAACTTTGAATATCATTGATGAACCAACGGTTCTCATTCCGAGATGGAGTAGTCCTAATCAGAACAACCTCACATACTTTGAGTACACCTATTTGTTTGTGGATTATTTGTTAGTCAATACGACACCAATAACTTTTGCATCAGTAAATGTTACAATAGATTCCGTGACTTGGGAGTTAGTTTGGAATTTCACTGAAAGTGCTTATGGCATCAGATTCAACGGTTCAGATATGGAACTAGGATTTGGAATCAACAGTTTAACAATCACTGCGCTCAAACATGGGTATGAATACAGATTGAACTCAACTGAAACACTTACTCTGTCAAAAGATCCTACAACTATTCAGATAACATGGTCAAATGGAAGTGATACTACCTATATTGAATCCACAACACTCATTGTTCAGTATAGAATGAGCAACGGGACACTAATCACAACAGGTACACTTACAGCAACAATCGGAATAGATATCTGGCACCTTGCACTGAACGTATCATTTGGGGAATACTATGTTGTATTTGATGGAGATATGAGCCCACCAGGGCTGGGGGTCTTCTCAGTTCAAATTAATGCATCAGCAGCAATCTTTGCAACCCAATCAACATCTGAATCACTCACTCTTAGAGAGGAACCAACAACAGCTAATGCATCGTGGGTTACTGTAACCATTGATTGGACAGAGAGTATCGTTTTAGGAATTGACTACAAGGACACTTATGGAAGACTCATTGATAATGCGACACAGAAGACAATCACAATCGATGGTTCAACTTATGTATTTCAAGGGACAAATGGAACCTACTGGATGGCATTTGATAATTCATTCGACGTGGGTCATCATGTCGTTGTCGTAAACATCAGCAAGTTCGGTTACGAGTTTGCAGTAAATGCATCTATCAGTTTTGACATCGTCAATGCTAACACAGACTTAGCACTTATTTGGAATTTCACAACAATCGATTACTTGGGTCAGATTAGTCTATCAGTAGATTACACCCATTCAGGGACGGGTGATTCAATTCCTGTTGGGCTTGTAGAAGCCAATATCACAATAGATGGAAATACGACTCTAAGCTTGACACCAAGTGGAAACCAATGGACTATCACTCTTGATGGAGATTATCTTGATCTGGGGTCTCATAGTGTTGTTGTTCGTACGAAGGCATATGGGTACAACTACGCAGAATCAAGTGAAATATTGACTGTGAATGAGGTTTCAACAATATCCTCTGGGTTCACTTGGACTCCATCAAACTTGACAATTGAATATACAGACTTGTTAATTCTTGTTGTAGATTACACATTTGCTGGAGGAGATGTTCCACCTACTGCAATTGTCAATGCTACAATTGAAGGACGACTTTACGAACTGCTCTACTCAGCTGGTGCATGGAGAATTTCTATTCCTGGCAGTGACCTCGGTGTTGGAGTTTTTGATGCAGATATCAGTGCCTGGCTCTATGGATATGAACTGAGAACTTTTGTTACTTCAGGAATCAATGTTACACTTGCAGCTAATTCGTTTGTCGTAACTTGGGAACCATGGGATTTGACTCCTACATATATTGACACAGTGAATCTTTCTGTCGTTTATACTGAAGATTTCATACCTATTCCAGATTCAACAATTCGATTATATATCAACGGCTCAGTATATGATCTAACCTACAGTCCTATCGATGAAATGTGGCACTTTAGCATTGATGCTGCAACTATAGACTTGGGTGTCTGGAATGTCACAGTTACAGCAAACAAGACAGGATACGCTGAGGGATACTTCACTGACATCCTTACAGTGGTGGCAGTTCTTACAACTCTAAGCATTCTAGATTCTGGAACCGCGTTCTATTTTGGTGAAACTACTACAGTGGACATCTACTACCAATTGACAAATCTAAGTGTCGTACCAGGTGCGGTGATATCTTTCACTTTGAATAGCTTCGAGCAAACTAGGATTTGGAGTGTTGACCACTGGAGTGCAACTCTCAATGGAACAGAACTTGAAGTTGGAAATTACACATACACCATCATAACATCAGCATATGGTTATGAAACACAGGTCGATACAATTGAGATCACGGTCCTAAGTATACCAACCTCGATAATCCGAGATATTGATGTCGCAATTTATGCACGAGAGTTTGTTTCATTCAGATTCACCTACATCGATGATAGGTCAAGTTCCCCAATTCCTGCCACTGAATTTGATCCTATATGGAGTGAGTTTTACAACCTAGTCACATTACCTAACTTTACGTATGTGGTTACCATCGGTGGAAATGATTTCCATGTAGGGAACTATACATTCCAACTCACACTAGGTCGATTAGGATTTGACAATAGCACAGGAGTATTGGATATCGAAGTATATCCCATACCAACTCAGTTCGTGTATGAAACAACATATTCTCAATACGAAAATGAAACAATTCTAATTGAAGTACAAGTTCTGGATGTACCACATGCCACTCTAATTGATTGGGCATATGTCGTTATTGAACTTGAAGGAGTGGGATACCTAGCAATTTATGATGTTGGAAATAGTACCTATGTAGTTACCTTTAGACTACCATTGAACATTGCCCCAGGATCATATAGTCTGTATCTACAAGCAGAAGCAGAAGACTGTCTTGTTGCAGATGCAATCACATCCCTTGAGGTTCTGGCTAAGAGCACATACGTACTATCACTAGATGTTCTGGAACAAGTTCAAGCTGGGAGTGACATAACCATATCAGTTTCTACTACAGAAGACAATCAACCAGTTCAAGGAATATCTGTTACAATTAGCATCATTGTGCATCTGAGTGAAGGAGACCAACAGGTAATTATTGAAGGTGTATCTACGAATAGCCAAGGTCTTGCCGAAATTACTTTTGAAGTTCCACATGATGCAATAGAACTTGAAATCAGTGCGAGTTTTCAGGGATCAATTTCGGAATGGCCTGCTGAAACAGCTACCGTTCACGTTGATGTGACTCCTTCAGGAACCGGTGGAGGTTCACCAATAGTTGCAGATCCTTTGGTACTTACCATCATAACTAGTGGAATATCACTCCCAATCTTAGCTTTGGCTTTCAGGAGAAGGAGAAGAGGTGGTGGTCGAGTTTCAGCACCTGTATCAGTTGAACCAGTTGCTCCACCTCCTAGTCCTCTAAGTGAGATGCAGAAGAAACTGAGAGATGAAATCGCAAACAGCGAGGAAGGTATAACACGAGCTGAACTATCTCGGCGCCTTGGACCATCAGCAAGTAAGATTGGAGCTATGGTGAAGGATCTGCTCAATTCGGATTCAGGATTCTACGAAGTGCGTGAAGGAGCAAAGAAAATAATCAAATTCAGAAATCCCGATTAGAACTAATGTAACACCCACAGTTTATTGATATGGTTATAGATTCCCATTAAATTGCCTGACGACAGTTTGTGAGCACATCTCGAAAACGTTGAAAAGTAGCTGATGTGTTCTAAACCTGAAACCTAAGAGATAGGATCTATTAGTCCAGTATAGCTGGAATGATTGCACTTTATGCATATACCAAATTGCCTCAAGTATCTATCGAGGGAAAAACATGAAACGAATAATCATTGCGGTAATCCTAGTACTTTCACTTGTTTTGACGTCATCAAATTCCATCAACATGCCGCAGGGATTGCCATCAACTTTTCAACAAGCTCCTAATTCCCCGGAAGGTATCAATCTACAGGCAGAAGCCCAGGGACCAGGAAACAATGTTCCAACAGTTCAGTATATGGATAGAATAATCACAGAACAGATTCTCTCGATATCAAATAACTATGGAAATACCAGTACTCATTCTGCATCAATCGATCTTTCGTCATATCAACTACCAGGTTGGACACTATTTGAAGTTCAGGTTGATGTGGATAATATTACAGCAATAGCAGAGAGAGATGTTTTGGGAGTTTCAAATGAACATGACGTTTTCAAGATAGAAGAATACAACGATTTGAGTGATTGGCGATACAACTCCTTGACACAGGGTTTCTATATGAAGCCGCACAATGGTCAGCTTCTCAATTATTCATTCTACTATAACAGTCCCATCTACACTCCTGCTCAACATGGGTGGGCATATTATTCAATCTTATCAAATTATCAGGTCGCTTCAACCAACCTTGTAGCATATTCACAGTTGCCAACTCGGGTCATCTCAGGAGCTGGATGGGAGAATGCCACAGTAGCTTCAGTCAATCTTAATGCAAATACAGAATATTACGCAGTCATCAATGGTTCTGCATTAGTAGAAACAACGTTCTTTCCTGATATTCGATGGGTTGCAGAAATTGCGGCAGGATCTTTCACAACTGAACAATATGACAGCAGATTTTCACTCTGGGGAGATTTCCCAAGTGAGGCACTGTTAAACTACACGTACATCCCCTGGAACACAACTACAAACGCAGCTCTTGTATTTTCAAACCCCAGTTCAATTGCCCTCAATCTTAGCGGAACTCCAGTGAGTGGATCTACATGGACTACAAATTCAGTGAACAATATAACTACCGTGGAAATTTCTACAAATCAATCAGTTAGTATTTTTCACAATTTTACTCTAAGTTACAAAAAGGATGTTACCGCAAATACTCTCTGGAATGCGGAATCATCAAGTTCTACAATCATGTGGAATGCCACAATTGATCTTGTGTACCCATTTGTTCCAGAAACAGTAATTCAATTCATGAATATCACGAATATACCACTAGACTGGAACGCAACAGGCTTGTACCTAGGTACATCTCCTGGAGGTTCTTATTCAAAAATTGGTTCTAATGTTACATGTAATGCATTGAGTGATGGAACTTGGACTCTTACTTCAACAGCGCCTAACTACGCAGTGGATCTAGCGTTATCTGATTCATCGGATAGTTCTCCGATTATTTCCGAAGTTGCAAATCTAGTGATAATGAACATTAGTGCAACGATTGAGGATGGAAATGGAACCCTCCAGACAGGGGGTGCAACCAATTTATCAGTTCTGCAATCTTCAAACCTCATCTACTCTCCTGTGGAAATTCCTGCAAACAGTAGTGGAATGGCAGGATTCCAGTGGGACATCAGTTCAACAACAGATGGAAACAGCACTCATTCTATAGAAGTGTACTGGATAAGTACTGATGGACTGGAGGCAGGATACATCACCCAGGATGTCTTTGTCTATCATTCAACAACCTTGGTTGCAGACGACTTGAGCATTGATGATTTCACGGAGGATTCATTCAACATTGGAATTAACTTTGATAAAATAAGTCCGGCACAAGGACTGGATGCGATTCCTGCAAATGTGACCTATTCCTTTGGAAGTACAGTTAATGCATCAATGAATGATGATGGCGGAGGAAGATGGACCGAAACGGTCTTCACAACTGGTATGGAAAATGGACTCTATCCACTCACTGTTTACGCTGAAGGATTTGCTCTTGAGAATCAGAGTCTTGTCATTACGGTTAACCTTGATCATCATACTGTGACTCTCAACTGGAGTTGGTCCAACGGAAACAATATTGCATATCTGGAAAGTACGAATCTCTCTGTTACTTATCAATTGAACAATGGCACTAGAATAGATAATGCTATTGTGAATGTGACTTTCGAGAGTCAGACGTATGATATGACATGGAATCCAATATCGGAAAACTATTGGATAGAACTTCACGGAGTCAACTTCAATGGTGTACCTGACAATTTCACATTGGTTGTCAATGCATGGAAAGTAGGCTTTGAATCACAGTATAACGATACAAATTGGATTTACGTACAGAGTACGTCAGGTGTGGATTTCTCAGCAGAATACTCTCCTGGTTTGAACATATTGTATATTGAGAGTATGACCATCAGTGTCATGTATAATTTCAGTTCTACTCCTATTCCGAATGCAACAGTCTATGTGACGTTTGATGGTATTAATCCAAGAAATCTCACATATAATCCAATTTCTCAGAAATGGGAGATTATACTACTTGGTTCTGATTATCTCGGAACGCAGACAATCAATGTCACAGCTATGAGTAATGGTTATGATACTGAATTCGAGGTTCAAACATTCATCGTTCAAGAAGATACACCGATTCTAAGCAGTTCTTGGACTGGCAATTCCTCAACAACTGACTATGCAACATTTGCATCATTGACTATCACGATAACATATTCCAATGGAACACCTATCACAAATGCAGTTGTTTCCTTTACTGCATTTAGTATATTCTATACGCTGTCCTCAGGTCCTGGTGGACTCTATGCATTCAACATAGATCCTACTGACACTCCAGGTGTCGAATCTTTCAATGTTTCAGTAACTGGAACTGGAATTCTGTCCGGGGAGATAGTGCTCAACTTAACGGTTGAAGCAACAACAACAATCGATGTGGTCCATTTTGCGACTGAATATGAGGAATGGAATCTTACAGTTACAGTGACCTACGAGGATTCTGTATCCAGTGAACCCATCGCAAATGCATCAGTAACAATGACGTTGGATGGAACCGTCTATGTTCTTGGATATTCAGCTGGAGTCTACACTATAGAAATTACACTCGAAGCATCGCCTGGTACTTACACAATTGATGTTTCTGCTTCTGCACAATATGCAGTGACTGCAACGAGCCAGACACCATTCACTGTGGATCCCAAGGATCTCGTCTACATCGAGATTACGTTTGAAGGAAACTTGGTTGCAGGCCAATTCATGGAGATCCGTGCAACCTTGAAATCCAGTGATACAAACGACACAATTCCAGGAGAAACAATACGATTCGAGGTCTCTGTGTATTTTGATAATAGTACAGTTATTCATTACACAGAGGGAACAATGACTGACACAACCAATTTCGAAGGTGTCGCAACCTATCTCTTTGAAGTTCCATTCGGAAATGTGGATAGGTTGAATGCAACAGCCATATATGATGGCAGTCGAACCCGATGGAATGCAGAATTAACTGAGGAAACTGGCGTTGAAGTAAGCCCTCTTTCTCTGCTGATAGCATTCTTCATGAGCGACGTTGGGATCATAATTATCATCGCATTCGTTCTTCTTGGAATAGTTGCAGCAGGATATAACAAAGTAGTCAAACCGAAGAAGAAAGCAGCCAAGTCGGGACTAGAAAACCAACTTCAGATGTTCAAAGACCTTGAAACGGTGCAGCATTTCATGGCAGTCTACCTAGACCGTGGCACATGTGTGTTCTATCATCCATTCACAGAACATAGAATTCAACCAGACTTGATCAGCGGTTTCATTGCAGCAATAACCAGTGTCTACGGTGAAATCAAAGGAGATGGTGTTCGAGGAACTCTTGAAGAGATCCAATATCAAGGACTTCGCCTAAACAGCTACAGTGGCAAGTATTGCATTGGCATCCTCATACTAGGTGGCGAGATGACACCACTTCTTAGAGAGAGATTGCAATTCTTTGTCGAACTATTTGAAAATCAGTATGATCATGACCTTGATGGGTGGACTGGTATCGTGGATTGTTTTGACCCAGAATGGGTTGTATCAACACTCAACTCAGCCTTCAACTACGAATGGCATCTACAGCACAAATTTGGACCAACTCAGAAGGTTTCGAAAGCAGATGCAAAAATCCTTGATTATGTTGGTGCTGTCAGAGACGAAAGAAATGAATTCTTCATCAAGAACCTCCTGGTTCCTCTAAGTGAGATGCTAGACAAGACTGAGGCACAAGTTCTTGATAGGCTGCTCTCCCTCCAAGACAGAGGAGTGATAGTACCAATTGGTATTCAGACAATCCTACAGAGACAGGGACTAGCATTGGTCAACGGCGCTGATGAAATGCTTAAACCCGATGAAGCTGAGCCAGTGGAAGAACTAGAGTATGAGATGGCTGAAGAGCCGAGTGAGGAAGAGAAAGAGGTAGAACCAATGGAAGAACCCTCTCCAGAAACTGAAAAGGATTCAATGGAAGCATTTGTCCAAGATGTTGAATCGATTCTAACGGATAAGGCTGAAACTGATAAAGAGGACTCTAAGAATAACGAAGAATAAGTGTACTCATATCCATTTGGATAAACCTTCGAGCAGAGAACACTTATGTACAACACATAGGTGAAAGACCTCGTGCTCAGCCATGCCATGGTCTGTAAATAATTACAATATAATTGATGGACATATTCTCAAAGTGGAGATAATAATCCCCTTGATGGAATTTATCTATCTCAAAATTGATGATATTAAAGAAGCTTGGTTGGAGATGCTGGGCCAGTTCATTGCTGAACAACCAGGAATAGATATGTCTTGGGAAATGGAGCCACAGAACGAGAACGCGCTAGTGACAATAAAGATAGCAAAGGTCGGCGATCTGCCTAAATTCAGTCCTGAAGAATGCAGAGGCGCAATTGATGCGGTCGATGCACTGTTTGACAGATAATATCTTAGTGATTTCTAAAGTGTGGCACGGTCCTAATCCCATCAGGAATGACTGCGATTTTCTTATTTGAGGGAAGCATATGTTTTGCTACCTCTAACCCATCTTGTGGGTTTCTCACTGCTTTGCAACGGAGTTGTTCTTCAACAAATGATGTTCGAAGCTGACTACAGATCACTAGCTTTCTCGAAGTCAATACATTCCAGAAGAACTGTGCTTTGTCAAATCCAACTTCAAATCCAGTTTCTGAGGCTACCGAAACCTCATTTTCCGAAGAGAATTCAGAGATTCCACGTTCGAAACCTTTTGGTCCAACACCATTGCTACATTCCGCAACGAGAACTATCGCGCCACCATTTTCAGTCACACCATAAGCAGCATAAATGCTAGCAATTGCCTCGTAAAGTGTTCTATCATAAGGGAAGCCACCAGCGCTCACAAATGCGATATCTGCTCGACGAGTGAAATCAGCACTAGCTAGTGTCTTTGCAGTTCCTATTCCAGACTCCCAAGAAGAGTAGGGATGACCAGCGAAGATATGCGCAACATTTCCCTTCCAATCAGACACATAATTAACAATAAAGTCAAGTCCGCCAAGCTGCGATGCCTCAGTCATATCAACACATGCAGGGGTTGTCAATGCAAAGGGACCAAAATCGCGTATGGTCCTGAGCTTAGCATTCCGCGTTATTGTCCTGTTTCCGGAAACGTATGGCAGAACTGACATACGACCACCAGTTGCACCGACGAATACATCAGGGCGAATCTCACCCAATCCAATCTTCAAATCAGCACGTAGAAATCTCTCGTTCAAAAGAACGGGGGTCGAATTACTTGGGGTTTCACCAACTAGAGTGAGGTTTTCTTTAGAACGTGGATTATGGAGCACGAGTGAATGTCCTCTTGATTCTGGAGATCCTAATAAGTCGTCAATCTCTGATGATGTGATTCTCTGCTCTGAATCGACGGGATAGATTATCGTAATATCATCGGGGTTGGAAGAAAATGTTTCAACACTATTCAGGAGAAAATGAAGCAGATTCCGGACGAGTTCAGGGTGTTCAATATGATTGACAACAATTGATATCGAGTTGGCATCAGATACCAGCTTTGAGAGAGGTCGCGAGTCAATAGGGTTCTCCAAGACCCTCAAAAGCTCTGCAGATACATCTGGAAGCACATCTATTGTCTGCGGAGCAATGCTTTCCACTGATGTGTTAAGATCAAGCGGGAGAGACCCCTCTCCATAACGCAAGTCGACTCTCATGTTCGCGTACCTTGCAGTTCTGTTATCGACCTACCACTTAAAGTTACCAGCATGAGAGTGAAGTAACCTTCTTATTCTAGCAGTCAAAGCTCTGATTGGTGGACTCTGCTCCGATGAGAAACTCAGACAAGTTGTTGATCATCTCTATCAGTTTGTTGTTAGTCTACTTTGTAGTAGGAATCTTGTACCCTAGTTTGGTGAGTCCATTCGTAGTAGCATACAACTTTTTCTTGGATGCCTCACTTGTTTTAGGATACCCAGGTGCTCTCATCATCTCTTTCATTGGAAATGCAACAATCCTATTTCCTTTTCCTTACATTGCAGTTCCTTTCATTCTTGGAGGCATTACAAATGAGGTCACGTCAGTATTTGTCTTCGACCCGTGGATAATTGGACTCGTTGCAGGATTTGGAGCTATGTTAGGTGAGATGACAGGTTACTTCATTGGTTATGGAGGAGGACACTTAATCGATCCATATCAAAGAAACGGGTTCAAGGAGTTCATTGAGTCGCACCCCAAAGCAACTCCGTTAGTACTCTGGTTTCTAGCTGCAACACCAATACCGGATGACATTCTCATTGTCCCGCTAGGAGCAGCTCGATACTCGTGGTGGAAGGTAGCAATTCCTCAATTCATTGGAAAAACAATGTTCATAATGGTGATTGCTTGGGCCGGAAGGATTGGACTCGAATTCATGGGCACACTTTTTGGAGGAACTGATCCGTTGAGTCTACTTTCACGTGTGATTGAAGTAACTGTGTTGCTCATGGTGATATTTTCGATATACCTGCTCGCACGGATCGACTGGGGTAAATTGATGACAAATGCAAACGCTCCAGACAAGCTGTGAGAAGCTTCATATTGAACTCGTAAGATAGTGAAACTGGTTTCATCAAATGAGGACAGCTGACAGAGTATTCATTGTTGCTATGATTTTGATACTTTTCTATTGGATCAATCTTCTTCTCATTCCAAGTCTTGCAAGTCCGTTGACTATTTTATTTGATTGGATGACTCAGACGTCTATCCTGTTGGGATATCCCGGAACCTTTCTCGCAAGCTTGTTAGGGAGTGCTAGTGTTGTCATAGAAGTTCCATTTGCAGGAGTGCCCTTTGTGATGGGAGGACAAACAGTAGGACCAGGACAATTTACCTTTGACCCATGGCTTCTGGGGATATTCTCTGGAATAGGTGCAACAATGGGCGATATGACCAGCTATGCTCTAGGCTATGGTGGAAGGAGGTTTGTTGATGAGGCGTCAAAAAGTGGATTTAGTCAGTTCATTGAAAATCATCCAAGAGCTACGCCACTAGCAGTCTTTGTTCTTGCGTCAACGCCACTTCCAGTGGATCCAGCATTGGTTTCACTTGGTGTTGCTCGGTATTCACTCTGGAAGTTGTTTCTACCCTGTCTTGTTGGGGAAGTGATTTTCCTAGCGGGGGTCTCTTGGGCTGGAAGATTGAGTTTGGTTTGGCTTACTGAATTGCTTGGAATTGGTCGACCGTCTACACCATCTTCCATTACTCTGGAAGTTCTTAGTATATTCATTCTGATCGTCACAGTCTATGCAGTTGTACGATTCGATTGGACCAAGATGGCACAAACACTGAAACGAAATAAAATGACAGATGAATCGGAAGAGAGCTAGTCTTCTTCTTCATCAGCATAGAGTCCATCTAACAAAGCACTACCTGCTCTGGTCAGAGTAACAAATCCATCTCGTAACATAGCACCTATTGCTACTATATCTATTCCTCCAGAACTCAATGATACAGGTATCTTCACCATTCCGATATCATTCATCTCACCAAGGAGTTGAAGGAATGTACCTAGTCGATACAAAGCAAGAATCCCAATACAATTTGAGAATGCTCTTTTGATCCCCTCAACTAGACCAACCTTCGGGTCCTTAAATTCGGAGAGTGCGTTCTCAATATGAAGAAACGAGCAACACATTGTCTGAGAGTTCTCATCAGGTTGGTCCATGAAATGACCTGGGGCTTCCATGAGGAACGGATCACGAATGAAGCCTTCTACTTTCAATCTAGCTTCTTCATCGGGTATTGACCACCAAGACTGAAGGTGCTGGTCCGAGAGCGGACGAACCTCAAGGGCTTTGTCAATCTCATCATTGTTCAGATTTGCAGGTAGAAAAGAGTGCCAGCCGGGAATCATACGAAATCCAAGATTGTCTTTTCCGGGTTTCTTGAAATCAACACGACGCGAGCAATAATGGACCAGATCATAGATAGCATATCGTCTTGAACCATCGAGGAACACAAAGATTGGTTCGTAATCTCCCTCGTGTGCTGGTACTGCTTGATAGTCCCAGACGTAGAAATATTGGAGACACACGTTTCCTTGGAAGCCCTTCTGTTTGACAACACGACCAAAGACTCCTACAAAATCAGTTTCCCGTAATGCATCACGAGTGCTTTCAGGAATCATTGTACCAAGTGCATTAGCTAGATTCTGGTCGCCCTTGAGAATTCCAGAAGTCAATGGGAGATGTTGTTGAAGCAGCTTTCTATCGTACTCTGCGGAGAGACCTTCATCATGTTCCTTGAAGGTCATATCTTCAGGATGAACAAATACTCGAATGTGGTCAGTATGCTTTTTCTCTACCAATTCTCGTATACCTCTCTTTACAATTGAGGGCGGCTACTCAGGCTTGAAGGCAAGGTAGGTCTTTCCAGACTTTCCCTTCTCATAATCGAGTATCAATGGAGTCCCGAGCTTAACATCTTCAGGTTTCAGTGGATCAAACCCAAGAAGTCTGGAGCTAATTCGAGTGCCCTCTGCAAGTTCAACGATAGCAATGAAGTATGGGGCTTCGTCAGCAAATTCATCTGGAGCGATATGAATGACTGTGAAGGAAACCAGTTTTCCTTTGCCACTCACGTCTGTCCATTTCATGTTGTTTCCTCCACACCCATAGCATGCCCCTGATGGTGGTGCGATGACCTTTCCACAATCAACGCAACTGTATGCTCTAAACTTCCCTTCCTCTATATTCTTGAGGTATTGTTCTACGGTTGGTTTTTCACTCATGCGTCAGCCCTCCTCATTACTGTGATCACACACGTAGCCCCGGTACCTCCGAAATTGTGTACAACTGCTGTATCATGATTTGGAACTTGGTTTGGTCCAGCGTCGCCAATTAGTTCTCGATAAGCAACAACTGCTTGTTTAACTCCAGTGGCACCAACAGGATGACCTACTGCCTTCAATCCACCCATGGGATTGATAGGTTTGTCACCATCGAGAGCTGTGACGCCTTCTTTGAGAGCCTTTGCACCTTCACCTGGTTTGAAGAAACCAATGTCCTCACTTGCAATAATCTCTGCAATTGTGAAACAATCATGAACTATTGCGAAATCCATATCCTTTGCAGTTAGTCCAGCCATTTTGTAAGCCGCTCTACTGGCTTCGACAGACGCACTAAAGGAAGTGAGATCAGTGCGGTCACACAAATTCATCGAGTCTGATGCCTGACCAGATCCAATGATCTTGACTGGTAGGTCTGTGTACTGCTTTGCTTTTTCATTTGAGGTCAGCACAAGTGCTGCAGCTCCATCAGATATTGGAGAACAATCAAAGATTTTCAAGGGCCAAGCAATAACAAATGGTTTCATTGCTTTCTCAAGTGTTATCGGCTTCTGAAACTGAGCAAGTGGATTCGTTGCAGCGTTCTTGTGGGCTTTGACTGCAACTCTTGCCATATCCTCTTCAGTGGTTCCATACTTAGCCATATGTGCTACTGCAGCAATAGCAAAAACTCCTGGAAATGTCAGGCCGATGTTTGATTCGAACTGATCATCTGCAGCAGCTGCAAGAGCTTCAGTGACTTCTGGTGTAGTTGACGAAGTCATCTTCTCAACTCCAGCAACAAGTACAGTATCATACATTCCAGATTCTATAGCCATAATACCTGCTCGGAGAGCAGTAGCTCCTGAGGCACATGCAGCTTCATGACGTGTTGCAGGGATGCCTTTCATTCCTGCAAAATCAAGTAATAATGGTGCTGAGTGACCTTGGTGAATCAACATCTCGGGAATGAAGCTTCCAATGAAAGCAGCCTGAATGTCCTTCTTCGGAATATCGGCTTCAATGGTTGCCTTGTCAACTGCCTCAGAGAACATTTCTCTTTGCGTGATTCCATCGAGTTTTCCAAATTTAGTCTGTGCTGCAGAAACGATATTCGTTTTATTGAGGGGCAATTCACAATCACCTCTACTAAACTCAAGCACAACCAGAAAACATGAGTACAAAAGTGTAAGGGACTATGAGCTTTTCTTGTAAGAATTAGAAGTGGTGCATAAAATCGAAACAAACTGTCCGTGTAAGCACAACAAGCAATCAAAGTGATAGCTCCCAAGACATAAATGTCAGGTTCGAACATCCAAAAAGCGATTGACAATGGACTTCTCATTATCTGAAAAGGAGCAGAAGCTTTGGGAACGGGCCAAGGCTTTCACGCTCGAACACATAACACCTCAAGCCCTTGAGCTTGAGAAGAAGGATGAGTTCCCCAAGGACGTTGTTCAGAAAGCCTATGAGGCGGGACTCATGAATCTCCATATTCCAAAGGAGGCAGGTGGACCTGGACTGACGTTGCTTGATGAAACATTTGTTTCTGAAGCTACTGGGTACGGTTGTGCAGGTATGGCTACTACAATAATGTGTAACAACCTTGCATTTGCTCCTTTGGTCATAGGAGCGACCATTGAACAGCTCAAGACGTATGTTGAACCATTAATTACAGGAAAGGAAGCAAAGTTTGGTGCTTTCAGTCTAACCGAACGAAAGGCAGGATCAGACGCAGGAGCCGTGGCAACAAGAGCTATTCGTGATTGTGATGAATATGTCATTAACGGCACCAAGTGTTTCATCACAAACGCCCCGCAGGCTTCACTCTATACAGTCTTTGCATCAACTCAACCTGAACTCAAGACTAAGGGTCTTTCAGTCTTTATGGTTCCGAAAAGCAAGGCAGTAAAAATCGGTTTGATAGAAAAGAAACTGGGACAGAAGAACTCTGTTCAGAGCGAAGTGACCTTTGAAGATGCAAGAGTGCCAAAGGACTGTCTGGTCGGAAAAGAAGGCGATGGCTTCAAGATCGCGATGAAGACACTTGATAAGACTAGGGCGGGAATCGCTGCAATTGCTACTGGCGTTGCTCAGCGTTGTGTTGATGAGGCTGCGAGATTTGCGAATATTAGGCACCAGTTTGGTAAACCAATCGGATCTTTTCAAGGAATCAGTTTCATGCTTGCTGATATGGGCGCTCGAACCGGAGCAGCAAGGCAGATGACTCGCTACGCTGCATGGATGGCAGACAAGGATATGCGTAACTCCAAAGACTCCGCTTTTGCTAAGTTCTTTGCCGCTGACGCTGCAATGCAAAACGCGATTGATTGTGTCCAAATAATGGGGGGATACGGTTACATCAATGAATATCCAGCAGAAAAGCTCATGCGAGACGCAAAACTACTACAAATCTATGAAGGAACTAATCAAATTCAAAGACTAGTTTCTGGAAACATCATATTGCGAGAAAGCGAGAATATAGACACCGGATTCCACGTCAAATATGACGGAAAAGACGCTCCAATATTCTAGAATCAGGCTGACCGTGCTTTGCAAGCGCGGTCTGTCCATTCATTTTACCATAAGTTACACACATAAGTAAATGTACAAAATTCAGGGACGGGAGTATCATTACTTTGGGCGAAAATGAAACGATACAGACAATCAAGAACCGCCGTGCCATAAGGGATTATGACACATCCAAAGATGTGTCAGATGAATTATTGTATCAGGTGATTGAAGCAGGTGGATTTGCACCTAGTGCCGAGAATCAACAACCATGGCGAATCGTTGTTGTCCGAGACAAAAAACTACAGGAATTCATCGGACAGATAGCAGTTGAGAGGACTATCGAACTCTTTGGTCGTGCGACGCCAAGAGAGGAATTGGAACGGAGACTCAGCTATATCAAGTCAAAAGCAAGTCGCGAGCGAACTATTGATGTCCTAATATCAGGTGCACGCTTTGAATACATTAAAGGCAAATCTGATATGCATGGTGCGCCTGTTCTTCTTGTTCTTGCTGTTGACCAGACACATGTCGGAAATTCACAGGTCACACTCCGAGGTACAGGAGGTGTGTATGGTTGGTCATCTCCAAGGCACGCTGTCATCGCAGGTTCAATGATGATGGAGAACATGACCCTCGCTGCAACAGCTTTAGGTCTAGGAAGTTGTATCTCATCAGTCCAGCTAGATCATTTCGATGATGTGGGCGCCATCTCAGAAAAATTAGGTATTCCACTACCTCATTGGATTCCGATTCTTTGTCTGACCCTAGGATATGCATTGGACGAGAGAATACTTGGTCCCCCAAGACAAGCACCTGAGGAAATAGCATTCTTGAACAAATGGGGTATACCATTCAAGGGGAGAAAATAATGAGCTGCCTAGAAACACTCCGCACAAGTTTTATCGCACTTCTAGATGGGCTCTGGTGGGGGCTTAGAGATAACACAGGACCACTGTCAATGTACGAGGGATATGCCCGAGGATTCAATCAGATGGGTCTCGAAGTTGCTGAGAAAGTTGGAGGAAAAGGAGCACTAGCTGCAGCAAAGATCGCAGGTCAGCTCTTCGATGCAATTGGCCTCGATGTAATAGTAGATGAAACGAAAATAACTGTGAAGAAGTGTCCTTTATTGGACAGAATTCTTGAAAAAGGCCTTGAATATGCATTCCATATAGAGGAAATCTGTTGGATGCCCATGCTTGGGGGTATTGGAACGAAGACTGGTGCAAAACCAGAGATGGATTCAGCCCTACGGCTTGTACATAATGCGAAAACAAGTGCGGAATATAAGAAGGGCAAGACAAAAGCGGCTCTAGACAAAGGTCAGATAACTAATGAAGAGTATGATAAGGAAATAGTTATGCTGGAACAGCGTATAGAGAATGCACCAAAGTTTGGTCTTTACCGATTCAAATAGATGAAACCAGGCAGGAAAGAACAAATGGAAAATCTAGAGAAAGCAGGACTTGCCGTCAACTACAACAAAGTACCTGATACTAAATCAAAGTCGCTACCCAAACGAGTCTTCATTTGGGATGAAACTCTGAGAGATGGAGAACAGACTCCAGGTGTCGCCCTTACAATAGATGAGAAGATAGAGATTGCGAAAAAACTCGATGAAGTTGGAACAGCGATTGTTGCTGTTGGATTCCCTGCAGTCAGTGAGGAAGAGAAAAAGGCTGTTGCTGCTATCGCTAAGGAGGGCCTCGGCAAAGCATCAGTTGCTGCACCAGCACGTGCTGTAATAACAGATATTGAAGCTTGCATTGAGGCAGGTGTGGAAGAAGTCCCGATATTCATCGCTACATCTGATTTCAGACTAAAGTATCAGCTCAGGATGACTCGAGAAGAGATGCTTGAACGACTCACACAATGTATAGAGTTCGGGAAAGAACACGGTCTTATTATTGACTATATCGCGGAGGATGCCACACGTAGTGACATGGAGTTTCTCTGTAAAACATACAAGACTGCAATTGATGCTGGTGCAGACAAGATCTGTATTGCTGATACCGTTGGATTTGTGCGTCCAGAAGTCATGAAGCATATCACAAGAGAGATCAAAGCACGTCTATGGACCAAGTCAAAGTACAAGGTCCCTATGTCCGCACATTGTCATGATGACTTCGGTTTAGCTACCGCTAACACACTTGCAGCTATCGAGGAAGGAGTGACATATCCTCAGGTATGTGTCAATGCTTATGGAGAGCGAGCTGGAAACGCAGCGTTTGAGCAAATTGTGATGGCTCTGGAGGAGCTCTATGGAATCGACACAGGCGTTGAAACTGAGAAACTCTACGGCCTCTCAAAACTTGTAGAACGCCATTTTGTTGTTCCTCTGCCACTCCACAGAGCAATCAGTGGTGATAATGCATTTACACATTCAAGTGGAATCCACTCGCACGGACAGCTAACACACTCTATGACTTATGAACCAATCAGCCCTACTTTGGTTGGTAGGCGGCGAGAATTCCATCTCGGAAAATTTGTGGGTAGACACTTTGTTGAATACCTTCTGAAGATGGGAGGAGTAAGGTCAACCCCTGAACAGACTCGTGAAATTACTGAACGAATTAAGCGTACTCATGAGGAAAGAAAAAAGACCCAATCCAAAGTTGCCTTTGATCAGATAAAGGGGGATCTCAAAGCACTCAGGACTGGTGTTTCAGAACGTGAGTTCTGGGCAATTGTCTTTGATGTTATTTGACTACTGCTGGAGTGATTTACTCAAGCTTCGTCGCATAAACACGCCGATATCCATTATCAAAATCCCCAACAAGAACGCAAGACCAAAGCTGTAAAGAACAATGATTTCTTGAGGACCTGTCACCAAGTCTAGGCCTGAAAGCCAGTGACCTACCAAGAAATAATACGCAACCTCTACAACCAGAAGCAACGTTGCTACAATCATTGCAAACTTTATACCTCTTCTAAAGACAGTTGTAGCAGATGACGCGTCTTTTGTTGATTTGAGAAGTTGATCCTCTACAGCAATTGATTCGACTTTGACAAAGCGGCCAGCTAGAATCTGTTCCTTCACGAAATTATCTAGTTTAGTTAAGTCAATCTTGGTGTGGTCTGCGTCAATGAAAGTCCCTCTCACGAACTTGAGTGCAGCACCACCACTGAAGAGTGCCAATACTAGTATCACAATCATGAAGATTACAATCTGCCAGAATGCGAATACAGCAAGAATGAGTGCTACAAAGACGAACATGATAATCATCTCGATGATTCCACCTGAGCTCTCCACTCCCCCAGAAAACAAGAAACTTAATTGTTTCATCACGTTGATGCTCAACCAAGTCTGGTAGACGCCCTCATCGGCAAGCTCGAGATTACGTTCTATCGATTCCTTCACTTCACTTTTCTTTCCACCGTAGATTGAGATTGTCATTGTGGGCTCGAAAGATTCGTCGTTAGTATCAGACGTGCTCATCTATTGAAACCTCCTAACGCGTATTGGTTTCCATTAAGTTCAGTTTGATATAACAGTTCCTAACATAGAGGTCTCAGAACCGAATGCCTTTTCCGTATGTAACCCGATATCTAGACCATGGCGCTCTTTCAAAGAGTTGAGTATCATGACAATCTACGAATTAGGCGATAAAAGACCAGAGATTGCAGAAACAGCATATGTTCATCCTCAGGCGTCAGTCATTGGTGACGTAAAGATTGGGGAGAGGGTATTCATCGCTCCAATGGCGTCCATTCGAGGAGACCGTGGAAGAATTGAGATCGGAGATGAAACGAATGTCCAGGATGGTGCAGTAATCCATTCCGACCCCAGGTTCACCACCAGAATAGGCTCTCGCGTCAACATTGGGCACAATGCAACTGTCCATGCCGAATCAGTCGGTGACAATGCTGCGATTGGAATGGGTGCAGTACTCATGTTGGGAAGTAAGGTGTCAGAAGGTGCAATGATAGCCAACTCTGCTCTCCTTCATATCAAGACGGAAACTGAACCAAACAAGATCTACGCGGGAGTTCCAGCCAAGTACATGAGAGATCTTGACCCAGAAGGATCAGCTAGGAAAGCGATTGACATCTACATTGATTCCTATATCGAAAACACAAGCACGTACAAAAATAATCTAAAGAGTAGAGATAAATGACACAACCCATATTCTTTTGTATATATCTAACTATAGTTAATACATGATAGGAACAATGCAAGGAAAGATAATTTCTACACAACTAGGTGAATTCTCAGAAAAACAGATCATTTACGGTTACATTGGTATTGAGCTCTCCGATAAGACGCATGTCAAGGTCAAGATTGATAGTTATACTTGGTATGAAAGTCTCGCAGTTGGAGATGAAGTTGTTCTAGAAACGCACACCCTAGCTAACACAGACATTCTAGTTGCAAGAACAATCCGACTGAAATCCAGTTTAGATATGGAATCTGAAGACCCAAGCGAAGCCCAAGTTTCTGCATAATCACTTCTGAATTCGAGGGGTAACGGTTGCACTGATAGATGAGGTTATACATGAATCGGATTAGAATAGCGACTGGAGAATAATAATGGCAGAAAAGACAATCACAGGTTCAATTATTTCAACCCAATTGGGAACCATTGGCACAAAGTCTTACGGATTCATCGGTATCGAAACTGACGATAAAGAACATCTGAAGATCAAGATCGCTGCATTCACACAATATGAAACACTTGAACTTGGCAGCAGAGTGCAGGTTGTAGCTGAAAACGTGGGTAACATGGTCGTTCTCACGGCAAAGCTGATTTCACTTGCAGAGTAATCAATCAGATACACAGTATACTTTTAGCGACTGGTGTATATCATCAGCCACTCAAGAAGAGAGGATGCAAAATGCCAGAGCTTCCATTGCGATACTACTGTTATGTATGCGGTCATTCCAATGACCTGAAGCTAGATGTCCCATTAGCCCCAAAACTCGAGAGAAGCGAGATTAAGTGCGAGAAGTGTAGTGATGTCACACACCTTCTTGTAACAGCATGTCCTGAGTGTCAGAAAACATTCAGATACTTTCTCTCGGATCTTGATTTTCCTGAGGAGATTACTGCATTATCCTCAGCGTACGTGAAACTAATAGAAGGGATAAAGAACAGCCTCAAGGACCACATATCTGATTTCAAAGTACCAGTTCCCGGGCGTTGGTCAGTCAAACTGAATTGTGAATGCGGAAAGGAATATGTTGCCGAAATCTCTTTGCCTCAGTTGTCCTAGATAGATCAACCAACAACAATTTCTGCATCCACAATAACTGGACTCAATAATGAGTTAGCAACAGGACAAGTCTTGTGAGCCATATCAACCGCTTTCTCAACCTTCTCACGATAGGACTCGTCTTCAATAACAACTCTAACTTTCAACTGAATCTTATCAAATCTCCAGATTCCTTCATGTTCTCCCATTGTACCAGTCGCATCTACTGTGGCATCTTTGAATTGAGTGCGCAGTGCTGCACTTGTCTTAAACATCATGACTAGGAGACAGGATGCCGACGCACTAAGAAGCATCACATGAGGAGTATGATATCCCCCTGGAGCATCGGGCCACCAATCGGGAGTAGTTGTAACTTTGAATTCTTCCATATCGTGAATCTTTACACCTGCAAACATTGGTCGAACGATACGCGCTTTTACGTTGTAGACATGCTCGTCCATGTTAATAATTCATTAACAATTGTTAATAAACTTTGGGTGGCTCACTCTATAATGACTTCGCTTTCAAAACGAGTGGGACATTTCATGGAATTTGCAACAAGACAATATCTGTGTGCTCGCTCTGCAGCCTTCTCCATTCGTTTCTTGTCCTTCTCAGTTGGGACTATGATCTGTGCATTGATTGTGATCTGGTCGAACTCCCATCCGTATTCTCCTTTATCGAGAGTTCCTGTAGCGGACAAGTGAAAATCTTTGAACTCAGCATGGAAACGTTTAGCAACACCTACTAATGTCACGCCAAAACATGATACAGCTGAAGCAACGAACAAATCCTCTGGTGAAAGCAGTTCCTTTGGACTTTCAGACCAGAAATCAGGGGGAGTTGCTACGTGAAAATCCTTCTTTCCTTCGATTTCAATGGTCACTATTTTTTCTTTGACCCAGTTGCTCTTCATATCGTACTTGTGCTCTTCTTGTGATTTATCTGACATAGAATTTCGTTCCTTCAACTCATTGAATAGGATTACACTACAGGACATGTTTATAGTGTAATATTCTTCACAACGAGAGCATTCCTTATTAGGAAGTTCATCGTATGGATATTTGGTGGTTTGGTGGCTGATGAGGCAATATTTTCTGTAACATGCCCTCATAACTCCCCCCCTCCTACCATTTGCCTTACTGGCACTGACCACCAACCTCATCCTTCTTGTCATTCATTGAATCTAGCATGATTTTCGCACCGTTCGTAATTGGAAGTCCTGAAAGTGCAAAGAATGATATGCAGCCAATCTGATTGGACAAATCATGCTGCATGAGATTGCTCTTGTCTTTACTGTATTGCTATTTGTATGGATTATAATCACATTCAGGCGATGGAAGCGAATCTTGCTGGCAGCTCTCAATAGAAACAGCAAAGTTGCCATTACATCTGCGGGGAAAATTGAATATGTCTTGAAGGGCAGCGGTCCTGTTCTCCTCATGCTCCATGGAGGGCCAGGTGGCTATGACCAGAGCTTGCTGGACATGGAAATGTGGATCAATGAAGGATTTTCCTTATTGGCAATCTCCCGACCAGGATATCTTCGCACACCTCTGAGTACAGGAGAAACCTTTGAGCAACAAGCAGATGCAATTGATGCGTTGCTGGGTACACTTGGGATCACAGAGGTCGCAATCCTTGGAGCATCTGCGGGAGGTCCACCTGCGATTCATTTTGCTTTACGTCATCCAGATCGAGTAAAAGCCCTTGTCTTAGTAGCTGCAGTCAGCCAGCAGTATATTGTAGATGAGAGTCAAAAGAATTCCCTACTTGGGCGGATTTTCCTGTCTGGAACAATGGTGGATATTGGCGTGTGGATTTATGATATACTAACAAGACGCTGGCCTGCATTTTCGTTGAAAGCAATGTTCAAGAAAATTGTAAGTCTTGAATCTGAAGCATTAAACACCTATGTAAAACAGGTGATGTCTAATCCTGAACAAGTTTCATGGCTAAAAAGATTCATTCGAACGACCTGTCCAATGAGTCCGAGAATGGTTGGTCTAGATAATGACTTGAACCAACTTGAAAGAGTGTCTTTTACAAGACTATCGGATATTAGATGCCCGACACTGGTAATCCACGGGACAGCTGATGCAGATGTTTCATTTGCTAATGCTGAATTTTCAGCATCATCAATCCCGAATGCAAGATTGTACACAATTGAGAATGTTGGGCATTTAGTATGGCTAGGAGAACATGTTTCTCAAATGAACTCGGAACTCGTCGGTTTCCTCAGGGAATCACTATGAATTATTTTCCCACAGTTTATAGGTTCGATTTCAGAGAAGGGGATTTATGCAAATATTCAGTGAGAAGCCAATCAAAGACTTTGTACTGATTCACGTCATCTTTGCTGTTCTTGCTGCAATAATCCTGTTAGTACCCATTCCAACTGCATCAGTGAGTGGGAAAATGCTCGTTTTGGTCATTATCTACAACGGACTGATAGTTGTAGAGTTCTATTTGAAAGGATATGAGGACTGGAAGAGTATCTGGATTTTCGCACTCATCCTGAGTCTTCTCATGATATTTCCAGATTGGTATCTTGCTGAAACCTTGGGAGCCTTGCAGTTTCCAGATAACGGATTTCCAATGATTGGAGGAGCTATCCCGTTCTATATGGCTGGATTGTGGTCCATTCCATTCTTCATCATCGTGTTCATCGGAAAAGAAGTTGAAAACAGAAAATCAACAAAGATGGCATACGGTCTTGTTTCTGTGATCTCTATTCTGATATTCGTTCTAGCGGAGTTGACTTTGGTAAATCTGCCTTCGTGGTCTGCCACGGTGATTGGAATGACAGGCAATCTAGCATGGTATATCATAGTCCCTGAACTGTTCTTAGGATTGTCAACTTTCATCTGTTATAATATTGTAAAGGACAAGAAGATATGGATGGTATTCATCGGCGCATTCACAGTGATGGTTCTCTACATTGGTAGCGTATCGTTCTCCTATTTTCTAATTGAAACATTGTTGCTTGGCGCATAATTTCTGATGTGCCAAGATATCATCCAATGGGCGAAACTTGCCCCTCAAGTAATGTACAAAAGGAGTTTCATCGATGGCTCTGTGAGGAATTTGCATGAATCTCCCAGAGGGACTGAGATTAAACGACTACGAAAAATCACGTAAAATCATTGTGGATTTCATCGGGGATTATGTCTCAAGAGTTGGAGCAAAAGGAGTTGTTTTAGGACTCAGTGGTGGAATCGATTCAAGTCTGGTGGCTGCACTGGCGTGTGAAGCAATCGAGCCTGACAAGGTGTTGGGAATCATGCTTCCAGTTGATGCCGAGAAAGATAAACAAAATGTATCAGACGCTCGACAGTTTGCTGAATCACTTGGAATGATGCATGATTTATTCGAGCTCAAAGATGCTGTGTCTGCTTATGACGGCCTCTCACTGAATAGAGTGGCTCTTGGAAATCTAACTGCAAGATTAAGAATGGTGACTTGGTATGCTAGGGCAAATCAAGAAAATCGACTTGTTCTTGGTACGGGGAATAAGAGTGAATTGATGGTTGGATACTTCACAAAATATGGTGATGGAGGGTCAGATCTGTTACCAATCGGAAAGCTCTACAAGACCAATGTTTGGGATCTCTCTGTTCATATTGGAGTTCCAACTGCAATTGTGAAGAAAACACCTTCTGCAGGATTATGGTCAGAGCAAACGGATGAGGGCGAGATGGGTGTGACGTATCAAGAGCTCGACAGTATTCTCTTTCTCTACTTAGATAAAGGTATGAAAGAAGAGGACATCATCAACTGGGGTATTGAGGAGGAAAAAGTACACAAAGTCTTGAAGATGATGAAACAATCTGAACACAAACGGGAACCTTTACCCCGGCCAAGTGTACGCTAGAATATTGTTATACAGGAAAATCTTCAGATAGGAATCGGGTCATTCGTCCTTCATCAGTTTGGTGAATCTCTCATCATCATGTAATGATAAGAGGTCAGATCCTCACGAGCCCATTCTCTGGTAGTAGAATCCAGATTGAAGGCTTTGCTAAGGTACTCTATGGCTTCGTCATGTTTTCCAGCTAGACAGTTATAACATCCTAGATTGTAAAGTGCGGACCCAATCTCGTTGGGTTGTGATCCCAGTTCAGTGGCCTTGAGAGTTGCCCTGATGGCTCCGTCTATTTGATCAAGCTCTTTCCGTGTATAGCCAAGACTTAACCAAAGCCAGAAACCGTTTGGATTAAGTTTAGAAGCAGTTTCAAAAGCAGTCGCAGCACCAGATAGATCGCTAGTGGCCACAAGAACATGACCCAATTGATTCCATAATTGCCAAGCCCTGTCATCACCACATATCGCATCTCGCAAAATCGTCTCTGCTTCATCAAGACGGTTCTCTTTTCGAAGTTCCACCGCCATGCTTACGATTTCTTCAGTATCCATCAATTTATAAACACCAACCAGAATATGCGACCAGATTATATTGTTAACAATGGTTAAATGTGTTTATCAATATACCATCACAACAGTGGAGTACGAATATCAATGAGGAGTGCGGAACTCAAGAAAGCTATATTGAGAATGGCAGGAAAAGATGAGTTCTACGGTTATGAGATGCACAAGAAACTTGAGCAAAAAAATATCAAAATTGGTATTGGACGCTTATATTCCATTTTGACTGAAATGAAGAATGAAGGTTTTCTGAAAGATCAATGGGAGAAAAGCAATAGTGGACCCAGACGAAGAGTATATCGAACTGCGAAATTGGGGGATCAGGAACGTGAACACATCCTCATGGAAGCCATCAGAACAGTTCATGAATTCTATTTGGAATACCTTAACAGTCTTCCACCTGAGCATAGCGCATTCACCGTGATAACGGACTTGCTAGTGCAGAAGTTACCAAAGAACGCAACCATAGCTTATGCTGCCAGTAGATTCGCAGGTCCTGTGAGTAAAATTATATCGAATCTACAAGATAGACTTCCAGAAGGAAATCTATACGCAATTCATCCTACAGAAAAAGGTGCGGAATTGGGAATGGATAATGTTTCATTTGTTAGGGGAACGTTCGAAGATATTCCAATGAAGGATGATTACTTGGACCTGTTAGTTGTGTCGGGCAACATATCAAGCGATACTTTAGATGCATGTCTTAGTGAGTGGCAGAGAGTGGTGAACGGGAAAGGAACTGTAGCTATCGCTTTACCTACTACTCTTTTGGCAAAGTACAAGGACCCTCTTGATATTGGAGAGTTCGTGGAGCAACGTGAACATCCACGTTTGGACTCAGGGGATTCTCTTGACATCGAGATTCTTACAAACGAGATGAAGAAATACTTTGAGAGAGTTGTTGAGAAGAAAGTAGTTCACATTACAGTACTTCGAGGATTTAAACCGCTCAGATAATCAACGTTCCATTATCGTATCAGTATATCAATTATTGACTATACTCAAAGTGTGTTAGCTGCTTATATTGATTTATTCTTTTACTATGAAGAGAATCTGGTCAGCTGGCCACGAAATCTCTACAAGTTTCAATGTAATTGAAACTTAAAGAAAAAGGTAGTGTAGTACGCCTTAAAGAGGAAGTAGATATCCCTACTTCCTCCATCATCTCTATTGTGATAATAATCACTTTTGTGTATATTTTTACTATATTCAATATTGTACTATACTCAATACTCGATATGAGTTTAAAATGTGATTTAGTTCGTCGATAGAAGTCGCGATATAGTATTCGCCTTGAATAAATGAGGTTAGTACATTTGAAAACAAAGAAACTATTCAGTGTTCTAGTCGTTCTAGCATTCGTTGTCACGATAATGTTTGCAGCTCAGAATGTAACTGCTCAGTCTGACGGAATTACTCTTACGACCAGTAACACTACAGATACAATCACCATTGATGGTGAGAAGTTGGAATCTGCTTGGGATGATGCAGAAGCATTGGTCATTCCTAGCATTGATGGATCAGGAATTGATGTAGTACTGAGGGCACTCACTGATGACACTCATGTCTACATCTTTGCGGCATGGAATGATAGTACAATGGACAACACTCGTAAAGGGTGGGCGTACAATGGAACTCATTGGGAAAATGTCGGAGGTAAC
>VAPA010202952.1_pt1 | contig 39873 bp, 83 predicted proteins | sample 3395041 | NCBI WGS metagenome assembly VAPA01 (sample SAMN08290432, study PRJNA428436) | hydrothermal vent metagenome | isolation source: Deep-sea hydrothermal vent chimney | place: Indian Ocean: Southwest Indian Ridge | depth 1973 m m
AAAGTCATTGCTGTTTCAGGATACCATTTCAAATCATGTCGAGAGGGAGTGATAGGGTGAACCTTATCAGTTTGAACGACCACATAGCAGATACCTTCAAGTTCGATATCCATAATTAGAACCCTTGACCTTTCATGATCTTATCGAATAGTGGAAAGATGCATGGGTAATTAAGCAGTAAGGGAAAGTTCTCCCTCGGAAAGATTTTAATGTCTTTGATACTCTCCCAGTGAAAGGCCGTATCTCCCTGTGCATGTTTACCCATTTTATGGTTCATAGCAATAGGTTCCCCTATAAAACTCTTATTGTTTACAGCGATAGTTAAAGCAACGCAATCATATTTAAGGCGTATTGAATCCTTTCCATGTGTAAAATCAATTTCAAGCTTGACAATAGTTTTGAAGGTGAGTTTTTTTACATAGTTAATTCTTCTCTGGTACTCATCAATATCCTTCTGCCATCTCTCCATCCAGAAATCAAACACAGTGTCACTGGAGGGTGCTGTAAATTTTTTCTCTGCCATGATTAGTCCGTTACTGTAACACGGTCAGCTTCAACATCCCATCCATTTTCATCCTGATCTTCAACACAGATCAGATTATCATCATCCTTGAAACAATGGACAGTACCCAGAAACCCATTCTTCCAATAGTCATCCTTTTGAGTAGGCTCCGGCACTTTAACGGTATCACCAATTTTAATTTCGATGCCGTTTAAATCCTTGACCTCCCTTATCTTTATGTCAGGGTGCGTATCGAATTCCCAATCAATATCTTCCTCTGGTAACGATGAATGAATACCACCACCCATAACCAGTCCGCACTGTGTTTTAGCCAGTTCGTTAGCCTCTTTCTGACTCTCAGCTTTAATGACATACGTACCTTCGAAAATATACTGAACCCTTACAGGAAAAAACGCTTTCATTTTACTCCTCCTCGATTAAGTGAGACCATATTTCCTCTGTGCATTTATCCAAGGCTGATACTCAGAGAAAGGTATATTTCTCCATAAATGAGTATTGACCCACCGGGTAAAATGATTCGTCTTTCTATCCTTGTTATGATACCGCATGATATACGGATCAACACCACACTCTTCAAGTCTGCGGATACGGTACATATCTTCCTCAAAGGTTGTATCAAATCCAACAAGGACATAACAGCTATGTCTGGACTTCGCTACGAACCGTTTCAGAATCCTGATACCCCGGAGAACTTTCTTCTCAAAAGGCATCAAGTCCCATGCGTAATGTATTGTACCCTTTCCTTTACCGTAGAACCTGACCCGATTTAATTTCTCTGCCAGTTCAGGTGTCATGGTTCTCACATCCAGACCCTGTGTGAGATTCAGTACCAGCTCCCGTTCTCTATTTTTCCGTTTGGTCTTTTTATTGTTATTGTTATCATTTTGTTTCCCTTCGGTTGGTTTGATTACGGTTCCAACTGTACCACCGAAATGGTCAGCTATAAGTGAAGCCAGATCATCCAAAAACTTAATGTACCTCCCTTGGTCATTAATCAAGTGTACATCAGATGCAATAGATAATTTTCAGCAGTTCTTTGTCTGTTAAAATCTTTGCCATCTTTACCTCCCGGTTATTCGTTGACATCACTAAAATATTTTAATTGTTCTGATTAAAATCAAAATAGAGTCTGGGTTTATGTTGAAAAGTAAGTGAGCCTTTCACTCCATCGGACTTTCTCTGTACAACTATAAAAGGTGCAGAGAATCCTATTACCCGAAATTCCTGAGATAACTCTTCAGTATCCCATACTTTACCGTGTTTTAATTCCAATGCTTCACGGGAACCCGAAACAGCATTTATTTCTTTAACAAGTTTACGGCGAATGTCTTCTGTCTTATCCATAGATATCTATCCCTGTTATTCGGTATACGCAAAAGGTATTTCGATAAAGTGCTTTCCGTGCCATGCTTGGCCCTCTATATTAGATAAATGTATCTCAATATTTTGAGGGTAATCTACAAGGCTCTTTATTAATTCAAGTCTCTCTTCAGTATAAAGAACCTGCAAATCGGTAGCATGGTTCGATAAATCACTTACCGGAACGCCATTTGCTTTTAATTGCTGTCTTAACGTTTTTGTTTCTGTAACTGGATTCATTTTTAAACTCCCTGATAAGGTGGGATGTTTTTAGTCATTCCCCTTCGTAAAATACTCTTCCCATTCTTCGATGCTTCGTTTCTTCTGCCCCTTCTTTACCCGGCAGAATAACCTGGCACCTTTATCATTCCATGAATCATACTTCCATGTTCCCGGTAACGCCCGACCTCCGGCATTAACTTTCTCACCACCATCAATGAAAGCCCGATACTTACGGGGTGAAGTCTCGCTGAAATCCTTTTCAACCCTCTTAGCCATTGCCCATTTCTCAGGGTGATTGAAATACATGTCTCTCAGCTCATCCTCCGCCATCCAGGGACAGAAGACACAGGAACTCTTATGTACCTCCATACCCCAATCAAGTTCTTTCAGGAGCCTCTCACAGCGCTCTGGTGAGACCCAGTTCAATGAGAGGATACAGAGATGTACCGGATGTCGCTGCCCATGAGTCCTCACCATTTATGACCAGATGAATGTTATGTACTGCAAGTCCGAACTCATTGCCCTTATTCTGAGCGTGCCGGACATTCTTATAGGTGGACTCATACTCAGCACCCGGATCGGAGAAGACCGCAGCATCCAGACTGGGAAACATCTTATCTAAATCTTCCAGACTGATTCCAAGAATCTGGCAGACTTTTGCTCTGTTGAAATGTACCGCCAACAAAGTCGAACTGTCTACGCCACCGCCGAAAGATAAGATGTGTTTCATAATGGTTCCCTTCTGTTAGTATACCGCCACCGTGTTACCGTTAGACCATATACCACAGTCATTTGATTTATAAATGTTATACCAGTCGATATCTTGTAGGTCATTCCCATCAAAGAAGTTACAACTCAATTGATTGCATACCTTTCTTTGATACCATCACTGGCGTTTTTCATCCACTCATGGAATAATTTCGTTCTGGTTTCTTTATCTGTCGCTCCCTTAAGAATATCTTCAATGTCCAGCTCATTTTCGTTCTTCATCATTGTCCTGCTCCCATATGTTTCGAGTTAAAGTCAGTACAATCTGACCCTCATTGAACTCAATTTCCGCACCTTCAATAGCCCAATTGGAGTTGTGTATGCAGAAAGACGGTTCATATCCCTTAACCGTCCTGACATACTGCTGCATATCAGCCACCATGTGACCGTCCTTATGCATCCGCTTTTTAATAACCTTGTGTCCCATCTCTCTGAGCTTCAGTTTAATATGGTAAAGTAGCTTCGATTCACCCGCCGCATTCATCGCTCCATAGAACTTGGGGTCACCCTCTTCCCTTGTGATTACACATGTGGTTTCTTTTAATTCGACTTTCATTTTATATGCTCCTTTATTATTTCAAATATCTTCATCTTCAACTCGGGGGTATCATGTTTGCTATTAATCGTTACAAAGATGTAGTTCCCAAGACTTTCGTACTTATAACCATCACTTTTATAGGTGTTGTAATCCACTTCAGAAACACCTTCCAGACTGTCCAGCTTGTTAGCCAGACTGTTTTCTTCATCCTCAACAAATTTATCGAAAGCAGCTTCCGTTACCTGTATCTGATACACAGTATGAACTACCTCTATCTCTGTACCCGGCTGCGGGTAATAGATACCAGACAGTTTATAGTACAGGTGATTCTCAGGATGCTCCACCTTACTTATATCATGCTGATTATCTTTCGCTACCTTCCATGTGAATAGCTTCATTAGTTATACCTCCTTTCAATAAGTGTTCTCTGGATTCACGAGATGAAAGAACTCTCTAAAATCTTTAGCCGTATTCAAAGCTATTATTAGATTAACTATTTCATCACTACTTATTACAGTATCCCGTATAGGATGTAAGCTAGTTATGTAATTTGGTGTCATTCACCCTCCAGATTAGGTGTGCTCCCGGTTATTTTGAAGTTCATATTGTCTGTGCAACATTCATTTTTTGTTATTATACAATCTTGAGGGCATTTATAGAGGGTTCTTCGAATGACTTCTATGGTCTTATAACCACGTATAAAGGTTACTGCTTTAACATGTTTTCTTTTAACTGTCATCATTTTGGTGTTATACTGTGGACAATACATAATGGATACCTTTATTACAGGTGTTATTCACCCTCCAGATTATCTATAAGAGCCTTTGCCTCTTCCAGACAGAAATCCTGTCCGTAGAATCCCCAACAGCTCTCCGCATCCTTCCCGTCTTTCTCAATCACATATCCCCAGACATCACCGGAAAGATACTGATCGTAAACTTTAACTTCACTCTCAAGGAATCCGGTAACAGTTGCTTTAAATTTAGGAGAGACACGTTTCTTACTGTACTCACGCCGTATCTTCTCAGACGTAATGTATATGAACCCTACCTGACCGGAATCAAATTCTGCATGGCCTTGTGATAAGAGACCCTGAAAACTTCCTACCTTTATTCTCAAGCCACTGTGATCGTACAGGTACAGGGGAAGAATGATAGTACCCTTCAGTTCCTTTTCGATGTATACTTTTAATGCATTCCATCCAGAGAAATCTCCAGACTGCAATCCGTGATCCGTATCCCCAAGAGTATGCCGTCCGTGAAAGCAGACCATAGTACCCAGATTATCATTCTCTCTGGGACTGGGACTCTGTGCATCCTCATCCTGCTTAATCTTTATGGTGTAACCTTTATATTCTTCAGTCATTATGTTATTGCTCCTTTACAAATTAAATTTCAGAAGGTTCTCAGTAGAATCTGCGAATTTCTTTCTCATAACTTCTTCGTAATCTGCCCAGTCCTCATATCCCTTTCATCGCCTCATTGTTCATGACCTCAAAGGCTTTCTTTCTAATCTGATTCACTTTTTCCTTAATCTGATTTGTCATCGCCTCATCCTCTCTGCAAGTACATCAAATTTCTCGTCCATACCCAGTAACAGGGGAAGTAAATCTCTCTTTTCCAAAATACCCGCAAACAATTTCGGGTAATCAATATCAGAATCCAGACTCTTAAGTACAAACTTTAACTTCTCTGCTAAAGGACTGTACAGTTTCAACTCACTCAGGCGCTCATCAATAAGGCACCGAAGCATCGTTTTATTGGAACAGTTCTTCAGTTCTGCCATTGTCCATTGGTATTTCATACGGGTAACCTCTTTCGTTTGAGGTATATACGCTAGTAAATTATCTCATCCAAGCAGTAAGGGCAATGGATATATTCCCTGCCATCATTATCTAAAAGGGTAACGACTCCCTGTTGATAGAATGCACTCCTGCATCCACTACAGTGCCGAACCTTACCCAGACTGTTAGGTTTCCACGCTGTGTATTTTTCAGCCATGCTGTAACCTCTCTGCTATAATTTGATCCAGTTCACTATACTTCCCCAATAACAGAGGAAGTAGATCTCTCGGACATAGCTCCGCAAATTTTGTGTGATAATATATTCTACCAGGCCCCGTACAGTAATCTCTATCCAGTAAAGGGAAGTACAGGAACTTACTGTAATCAGCATCCCAAGTAACTTCCTCCATACTCTGACTACTGTAAGTCACTCGTACAATTAATGTCAGCTATATTTAAACCGGGATTACAGAAGTTATCTTTATTGGTAACAAGCACCGTGAATATAACCGACTTCCCTCTCTCCTGTTGTTGTATAGGTGGATAATCTTTTAACTGCATGAGCCAGTGTATTGTCTCACCCACAGGATAGATGGACTTCTCAACGAAGTAATAGATTCTACCCACCTGAAGAGGAAACCATCCTTCTCGGTAACGCTCTATAACTGACTTCATCGTGACATACTCTCTGCTATAAGCCTGTCAAATTCTTTATCAACCCCCAAGAACAGCGGAAGTACCTCCCTCATCTGAAGCAACCGGATCAGTATCTCAGGAACATGCACTATATTACTCAGATCATTTTTAATCGTTACCACGTTCGAGATACATTCACCATTAATCTCATACCCGATCTCAGCAACACCCGATAAATCATAGGTTATATCCCAATACGCATTACAGTCTATACATTTAAGTCCGTTATCACCTTCAATCTCATCGTCAAATTCTGTGTCCTTACTACCACAAGCCGGACACTTACCAGCTCGAAGCCGCTCAATTACCAGACTGAAATCAATCGATTTTATCATTTCATCCTCCGGGCTATCATTTCATCCAGACTGGAAAATTTATCGACATCTTTTTGAGCGGTGGCGTAAGAACCAAAGAACATCATAGCATCACATTTATTCACTACTTCAAGAAAATAGTCTTTTGTTTCCATCTGTGACCTCTCATTCTTACTTGGTGTTTGTGGGCAAGCTATAAGTACACCGTTTCCAACATTTATAATCTTCAGGATGTGTAGCTACAACTCACCGCTATCATCTTTGATAGCACAGAGCGACACCCCAGACTGCATTGTATCCATACCGTTCCATCCTATCTCAAAGTATACATAAAGGTCACAAGTTACCTCCGGAAACTCATCACGGGGTACTATTCTCCAATCAACCTCTCCACAGTCCTTAATCTCTGTCTTAACATATCTCCCGACAGGGCAGATACCCAGACTTGATACAGTATCACCGCTACTCTTTACAGCTATAATGGTACCCTTAATGGCACTTCTCTTTTTCAAGGCTATCTCATCAACTCTTATAACAATAGTACCATGAGCAAATGTGAACGCTACAATCTTCCCCAGACAGGACTGAGGTATTGTTGTACCATCTATGTCACTAATGAAACTTCTGCATATTTTGTTCATATCAATCTCCCCTTATGAGGTCTCCTAGTAACGGCATCTTCCATCGGCATCCTAATAGTAACGGTAATGAATCCCGGCTTATTATCTGATAGGGAAGCCAGTGTACCTTTAATCTGACAACTAAGGACGTAACCATTATATCACTTGCTATTAAATCACCTACAACGATATCATTGAGTGGTATATCAGTAACCCGCATAGTAATGAATAACTGCTCACAACGATTAATACAGAACTTGACCATTTTATTGATGAGTGTATCCCCCGCTATATAATACGCATAGATATCTGAACATCCCCTGAGATATGTCTCCCTATAAACCGGCTCGACATAGATGTTATATTCATTAGGCCTGCCCTGACGTACTCGCGGTTTATCGTAATATGAAACAACCATGTGTATTTACTCTGTAATGGATGATTCATTACTATCTCCAATCAGGTTAGCAAGCATGAGCTGTCCTCTCAGGGACTCATCCGGTAATTCAGGTAACTCTCTATGTTGGGGCATAATTACCTCCCTCTGTGACGGGACTTTCCAACGGTTATTTGAGAAAAATTTTTTCCCCTGACAAAACACGGCAGTAATTTTCTGCCATGACAGACCTATACCCTGCCATGACAGACCTATACCCTGCCATGACAGACCTATACCCTGCCATGATCCCATGTCATTACCATGCACATGTCTCACCGGGACTGTCCGGGGCATTTGTATTCTATTAATACGTATTAAGAGATAACAAGGTACTTGACTTCAGGAAACTGGTTCCCGACTGTCAAGACCTGGTTGATGTCTGCATGAACGTGGTTCCAGACTGAAAACTGGGTCTGGGTTTGGCGGGGTTACCTCCTGATCCGTCAAATCACCCCAGACTGATAACGCCATCGCAGTTCTTGAAGAAGTCACTTCCATCCCGCGATATCCAGACTGAATGACCCGGCCACGGGGCGCGGCCAGACTTAATTCCCCGTCCTGCTTTTATTTTCGAGGTCGCTACATTTTGCATAAGCATACAAAAGAGCATCTTCCTTGAAACTGAACTTACCATAAATTCTCATCCCTCCACTGAGGCAAGTTTCGTTCCATATCGTTACATAGCAAGATTGAAGTCCTAAGTTCTTAAATACACATATTGTTCCATTTGAGGGAGTGTCCTGTTCAGGAACATGTGTATGGGGTACATCATAAAACAAAACTTCTCTGGGTTCTGTGGCCTCACCGTCAGTAAGGATCATTACATATGTTAACTCTTGTTTTGCCCAGTCAATAGCTTTTTGTTTTCCTTCTTCCCCGCCACCAAACTTTTTAAGGATAACTTTATCGGGGGTTTTTACATGAAAGGATACTTCTCTCCAGTTTCGAGGAGAAGAGTCACAGACAATAAGGTTGTTTACCTGCTTTCTAAATTTTCTGGTCATTGCAATTGCTCCTGGTTAATAGGTAGGTACTTCTGGTCATAAATTGTTCTTTTTTACGAGATTCGTAATCCTTTTACCCGATACCGCCCCGGATATTGGGACTTTTACAAAATCCAGCGCCCTATTTTGCGATATTCGCAGTCTGGCCGCACACTCACATTAACTACTACGTCCCTGATCGGGATGATCCGCCAACAACGCTTCCCAGACTGAGTCCAGACTGAAACCTGGTGGGATATCCAGTCTGGACTTTCCCGGCCCGCAGCTTGGAGAATGCTTTTTCTTTCTCGGCTTGTTGGTCTATGTGTTTAGCTTCCTTGAGTTCAATGACCTTTTTCCAATTGTGGGTAAGATTTGATGGAAAAGATTATAGTGAAACTGAGCCAAGAATAATTATAACAGCTAAAATTATGATTAATATATTTGAAGGTTCCATAGGTATCTTTCTGGGTTGTTATATTTATGTATATGTAGTTGGAAGTATTGAAGTTGACTTTGAGATCAGTTTGTGGTATATTATAAATAAGGGTTGTGGGAAACTCTTTATGATTTTATGATTGATGATTTTTGTTTGTGACAGGACAAAAAAGAAAGGCGCTCTACCTCGGTGATAGAGCGCCTTTTGCAATTGTACCGGGGTTATGGGAGTTGACCCTTACCGGTACGTCTCTTCTTAAATTGTAGAGGATTTCTTTTATTTTACTGTGGCCCGGTACTGCTTGATAAGGGTACGCAGAGCTGCAAGTTTGGCTTTCGGAAGGTTGAACTGTTTCTCATCCATTCCTTTGATAGTAGCCAGTTGATCAGTGATGGTGAACACATCGGGTACTTCATACCCGTGTTCCTGTGCAACGGCAACAAGGTCGTTGACCAGTTTCTCATTCTGCATGGCATCCTCTGAGACTTTCACGGTACGAAGTGTACGGAAGTATCTGTCAAAGTCCTTACCGAGAAGTTTCCGGATTTCCTCTTCCACATCATCTTCTTTCGGTACTGAGAACTTATCGATAGTGGTATAGGTAAGTGAAGCACCTTCGTTACCCTCTACCGTAAATGATTTGCAGTAATTGTTACCCCGGGCTTCTTTTTCCTGTTGGGGGAAGACGTGGTCAATGATAAGTACTTCGGCTTTCTTCTGCAATGCCTCATGCATTTTAACCTGTGCCTTTTCATTGATTGCCATGTCAACAGCTTCTTTTACTTCTTTTGTCAGGTCAGTAGCGGCGATCTTTTTTGAGGATGATTTTTTCGCGGTACTTTTTCCTGCGAATGCATCAAAAGCGTTTGCGGGTTTTTTCTTTGCAGCCATGTGATAGGCTCCTTTTTAATAAGTGATTAACAGTCAGGTTCTCTATGTATAATTATACAAGAACCTGTAATAGATTATTTAATTATTTTATAGGTCAGAAAACAAGGGGGTTACTCTGTAATTGTTACAATGCGCCACCAGCCACGGTATTCGTCCTATTTCTTCCTGTGTACCAATATTTTCGGCTTTTCCTGAAGATATTTCCTGCCAATCCCACCGTTTTCTCTGTGAGATAGTCTTTTAACGCCTGATATTCTTCTCTGGTGCAGTAAGGTGGGGAAATAATAATTTTATTCATGGGTTACCCCTCCGGTTTTGGTACCTGTTTTCAAAAGATTTTGGTGGATTGCAAAACACTCTTCCTTTATTGTATCATCGCTAACAACTTTGAAACCGTCAATCTATTCCATTATACTCTTTCCTGTAAGATTTTAATAGTTTCTTCCAGAACCCACTGAGCTTTATAGGGCATTTCTGATTTAACATCTGCGGTACGTTCATTTATTTTTTTACAAGTATTATCGGCAACTGCTTGAGCTATTTTATAAAGTTCAGGATACTCCATGGTCGTCCTCCATTAGAATTTATATTTTTTTGAGGGTTTGCGAATCTTCAGCATGTACGTGACATCAGGGATGGTTCCCGCAGAGATTACCAGCTTGCCTTTTGGTTCCTTCAGCACGATTCCTTCAATCGTTTCTCCATCAGCCTCTTGAAAGAGTTTCCAGAAACCGGTCTTCCAGACTGGCGAGAGGTGCAGCCCGCTGCCATCAAGCTTCTGTGACATAGTCTGGAAGAAATCTTCCAGGATCAGTCTAGCATCGCTCCAGGTTTTACCCGTGAGGACCGATCCGGCCCAGGCGAGGAGGCTGTGGATCAGGAGGTAGTTCTTGATGAGTTTCGTACGGTAGTGTACCAGCTCCAGATTGATAATGCAGCCCTTGGGGAATAATTTCAGGGCTTTTGTTGTCTCGGGCAGGGGTTCGTACCGGTGAAGACCCTTTCTACGGTTCCAGAATGAGCAGTCATCAGTGTAGACTAGGATGTTGTCTCCGTTCCATTTCTGCTCCGCGATGAATTTCCCGGTTTTCTCTAATTCATTTATATAATTAGGTTTGGGGTTCATGGGGCTTTTGGGGTCTGGAGGTATTAAAGTTGGTCGATTAGGATAATAGTAAAGTAAATTCATTCGAACTTTTTTCCTACAGAAGTCACCGGTAAGGATAGGTCATATTGTTTCATCTTTGAGTCTCCGTTCTGCTGTTTCTCTCACAGCTTCCAGTTCATGTCCTATAAGGAGAGGTAACTCTTCTCTGGGGGTTTGGTATACTTTGTTGACTTCTTCTATTGTATTAAACGGGATTTCTTCGGTAAAAACGAGTATCGAGGTATGCTTTAAATCTCCGCTCCAAGAAGCAGCCCCGGTATCATCAATATTGAGCATCTGGCATTCCATTTTCCATTCTTTGTTATCCTCCTCATCATTGCCATCTTCTCCTATGAAGTCAAGGGTACTCTCATACTCGGATATTATGTTTGCTTTAACGCTATTTACTGCTTTCTTTAATTCTATTATTCTTTTTACCAGTTCACGGGTCAGGGTTACTTCTCCGTAAGCTGGATAGCTGTCTAAGTTTTCATCAGTGCAAAAGCAAGTAATTCTCATTTTTTTTTTTACCTTTCTCTAGTCGTCTACTAGAACTCTTTCACTAATTCTTTTGCAGAGAATCCGCGCTTCGATAATCTGCCCCTTCGTCATGGGGCAGGAGCAAAACCTGGGGGCACACTTTTTACAGAACTCCCCAAGAGATTTCCGCATTACCAGTTAATCTTTCTGACCACGGCGGGAGCGGCGGTCTCTTCCTTGACGGCAATTTTTTTCTTTTTCTTGACGGCGGTCTGTTTTGGAGCGGTGACAGTCTGGGCCGGTGCGGTCTGTCCTTTGGTCAAATCCTTGCACGCGATGCAGTTATTGTCCGCAGTACCCATTTCAACCATATTGGTGTGTTTACATTCTCTTACAGCACGCAGTGTCCAACCGGGGCATCCGCAAGAAACGTAACCATCTGTATACAGGATAGTCTGGTAGGTTTTGCTGGATGAAGAGGAGGCCATTTCCCATACTTTAGCCTGAGTTTTTGCCATGAGTTTTTCCATGGTTTTTTCCTTTCAGAAAGAGATTTTTAAAGTAAAATACCTTGTTATCACACAATTATCCCATCAGGAAAGTTGATAGGAGAGATTTCGCCTTTGAGTAGGCGCGTGAAGAGCGTAGTAGTCTTTGCTGAAACGAGGAGGGGAAATTGCTCTAATGTAAACGGTTCTATCTGTTTTACCCTATACCTTTTATAGAGAGCAATCTCATATTTTTTAAAGATAGCAATCTCACGATGCGTAATGTAAATAGTTACAGGACAGCCAACTCTTTCAGTCGTGTAATAGTTTGTTGCAATAAGATAGAAGCATGTCTGTGCATCGTTACTCTGTATTATCTTTTCTCCTTCAAGGGTTCTCTTCTTCCATGCTAGTCCTACGAACCAGACATACTCACCCTTGCCGGAGAGGATTACAGGTTTGTTTCCGACTGACGGGAAGTTCGGATTGATTCTCCCATACTTGGTGATCTTATAAAACTTGCCGTGTTTGAACGTATCCTTATTCATACTTATTCCTTTTTATTGTTCAGGAGTTTGATCCGGCGTTTGATTCGCAGAATATCTTCGGGGAGGAGTTTGTAATCACACCCGTCTCCCAGTGGTACGAATCCAGACAGTCTGGCAACTGAGTTACCAGACTGAACAGCAGCTATTCGAAAAATTCCTTATCTTTTATATCGACCACTTCACATTTGAATGTGGTCATGTTTCTGTCTGGCTGCGCAGGGTCGAGGCAATCATCTCATCCAGTCTGGCGTTTCTCCCCAGGAGCAGTTCGTCCACCGGGATATGCTTCTCCAGACTGAAGCAGGTTTCGAATTCCACATTCTTCCACTCAGACATACTCATAATTTCTCCTTATGTGTGTCTCTGCATGTATACTCTCTTACCCCATTCAACAGGAGGTCTCTTTCCAACTGGAAGAACCCAGAGTACCTTTGCAGCTTTGGGCTTCGTAGGTTTTGCGGCCTCACCGTCAGTAAGAATCATTACACCCTTGTACCTGTGCTCTTCAACCACATCGAACACAGGTTGAAAGTTAGTACCACCTCTACCCTTAAAGTCCAGATTCATCCTTCTTCTATTGTAGGGATGGGGTTTCTCTGTTTGATCCCAATCGAATTGCATAAAGTCAATTGGTATCTCTTCCGCAAGCTGATTCAGTACTGCCAGCCACTCGGCTAGAACGTCAGTCTCGATAGATGCTGATGTATCCGCCGCCACCAACCAACGGTCTCTATACATCTTTGTGGTTCCGGGATGCATTAACCCCGTGCGTCGGTTGGGTTTCTTCCGGGTGTAGCGGCGTTCCTTCCAGACTTGATTTCCGAACCAGACTCGAATTAAATTCCGCCAATTGATCTTTCTGATCTGGGCCGCAAGGATGGCTTCGATTGTACCCTGAGAGATATTGTCTCCCCATGTATTCATTGACTGGATTTCTTTGATATGGGCCTCAGCTCTTGCATTTGCTACTTCATGCTCTTTCCATCCGTCATGGTCATCAAAGCTACCGTTACCCATCTGGGGTTTACTTTTCTTGTTCTCTTTTATCTTTTGTATGATGTAATCATAGTACCACTCGGCAGATTGTTTCGATTTAATATCTTTGAACATCTTTTCTTTTCTCATCTCTGAAACGAAAGTACCTATAAGCTCTCCCTTTTTATCTCTGGGAGGCGTACAGGTTCCCTCTATTTCAGGAATCAATTCATTTATAGCTAAGTCGTGTGCAATATTTGCTATCTTTTTATCACCTAGTTTTCTCTTCGTGCAGTGGAGTAAAGCCAGATGCAAAACTTCATGGTAAAAGACATACGTTACTTCCCAATCTTCCATTCCGTCTATGAATACTGGATTGTATATCAGTTCAAACCTGCCGTCCGCTGTCACCCAGACTCCTATCGTTTCGATGCTGTAGTCTGGAATCTTCGTCATCATCCCCAGGATGGTGTGGACGAACCTGAACCGGCAGATTAAGAAAGTGATAATCCACTCAAACCGCTTTAGTGCTTCACTCTCCATTGTTGCTTTATTCATAATCACTCCCGGTAAAAGGAAGAGGGGATTCTCACCCCTCCCTTAAAGATTATCAGATAGATATATTAAGCTGACCACTTTATGCACGAATGATTGAGGCAATTTTGTCAGCTCTGTTATGTGGGATACTGAACTTGTAATAAGAAACGGCTTCCCCAAAACATCTTCAACATCCACCGTGATGTCCTTGAACTCTTGTATCACCTTCTCAATTGCTTCTATGCCTGTTAACATATTAACACTCCTTATTTTATCTTTGATGTACCAGCTAGAGCTTTATCTTTAGCCATTTTGCCGAAGATACGATTCTTAACTCTGTCATCGCCAAGATACCAGTGAGTACATGCTTGATCTGTAGGCTTCTCTACAAAAGACCTGAAGAACATATCACCAATTTCTGTGGGTACAGTGAGTAGCCATTCAGTGAGGTTATCCTCTTGTGTTTTCTTCAATTTATTAACCTTCAGCTTCTTGATGTACTTCACCATTTGAGTAGCGTAATTGGAATACTCTGAAGGAGTCATATCCTCAAAGGCTTCCCGCATTTCTTTATCCTTAGAGAACTTATTAAAGATGTCTTTGGCATCAAAGATATGGTAGTTCCTCAGAGCGTACTCTACAAAGTTACTCGCTACAGTGGCACCGAGATAACCCTTTGCCAATAGAGTGAAATAGTTCTCATCTGCCATAGGGTCTTCGTTCTGATCCTTCATATAGATCATGCAGTCTGATAGATTGAACCAAGACCGAGGTGATGGTACGGTTTCCCCTGCCTTGATGTTCTTGCTTTCAGTCATCAGGTCAGCAGGAAACTTATTGATGTAGTTTATAATGTTTGAGTGTATACCTGATTTTTCAGCGTGTTCAACCCATTCAGGGACTGTCGGCTGGAAATCAATCTTCAGGAATCTATCATAGAGTGCCGGGTCAGGTGCGGTACCTGCGTACACGTCCATATTTTTATTGGAAGCCGCAATAACTCTCCAACCCATCGGCAATTCTTTAAAGTGATACTTGTAATCCAATGCCAGTTCAAACACGGCATTCAGGACATCACGCGGTGCACGGAACAGTTCATCAAGAAATAGATACCCGTAGGAGTCCGGGTCTTGGGGAAACCATTCAGCCAGGTCATGTATGGTTACATTTTCTGCCAGTACTATTTCTTCTACCTTTTTACCGTCAATGAAGACCATCCGGCGTACTTCACCTTTGGCTTCATGGCGCATCATTCCGATTAGATCACCAACCTCACATTGCGCCAGACGAAAATCAATGAATCCGAATGGCACTTGGAGCATTCTGGACATTTCCTGTGCAGTCTGGGAGACAACCTGGGACTTCCCTAGACCGTGATCGCCCTCGATCAGGACGGATTTGCGTGGTGGTAGGAACTTCAACGTATGGATTGTCTGTGCAACATTCACTTTTTCCTCCTATACTATGGTACGGATATTACAGTACATTTCTAAACTATTATTTTGGGTGAGGTGTGTGTGTGTGAGCGCCGGCTCGTGGTCAGAGGTTAAGGCGCATCTGTCGAACCCGTGGGCCGCAGTCTGGGATGCAATCGATAAAGTTTCGCTCGCCAACGGAGTGCCAGACTGAGCGTCTTCCGCTGCTTGATGTGCTCTGCGGTATAGTTACTTGGGCAGGCTTTGACTTCTTTCAGGAACCGAAGTGTGTGGCCTATCTGTATCTTCCAGAGTCTTAATTCTTCTTTAGGTGTTATCTTACTCATTGGGTTTCATCCTTTACTATTTCCCATCCCTGAGATTTAATAAAAGCCAATGTTTCTTTTCTCTTACTTCTTCCCCGGAAATATCAAACCCCAGTGTTTTAAGTAATTGTTGTGGTGTACTGTATCTGGTCTCAAAGTCAAACAGTGCTCTGAAGACCTTGACACACAGTTCTACATCAGCCGCTATGTCAGGAGCGCATACCCAATACTGGTAACAACCGATGTCTGCGTTGACTTGATGCGCTACACAATAGTTCTGTGGCATCTGGCGTATTGTAGCAGAGTATGCACAGTATTCTAAGGTTATCTTTTTCTTTTTCATGCTGTCTTCTTCGGGAATGTTATGGGTATGATTACTGGATCAACGGGATTAACTTTCCTCAGAGCCGCATACTTCGAAGAGTTGTACTGCGCCCATAATTTCTTATGGTTCTTAAGGAACTTCATGTAAACATCCATGTCACCTACCTGTGAACGGTTTGCCGCAATTTCACGATGGAGATAGGAGACGAAGCCGGTGATCTGCCAGACTGAAATCTCGGCACCCATTCTCGGAAGCATGGCCGTGCAGGACTTCTTGGCATCTTCGAACTCACCATTCAGCTTCAGGAACTCTCCATGGATGTAATTTTTCTCATTGTCATTGAGTTTCCGCTTCCAAGTTGTCGCATGTCCATTACCATTCCGGGGAGCAGACGCTGCCGCAGGAGCCGTTGCCGCAGGAGCCGTTGCCGCAGGAGCCGTTGCCGCAGGAGCCGTTGCCGCAGGAGCCGGGTCGCCAGACTGAGGAGCTGCTGGTGCTGCGGTCATACCCTTCGATACGAGAAAGTCATTAAAGGCCTTGTCCATCGCGCCTTTCATAGTCATCAGAGGCTGAGTCATCACATCGTCAGGAACTTCCACTTCCTGCTCGAAAGTCTCCAGCGTATTTTCAAGTCTCTTCAGCTCAACAATGATTACTTTCTCCACGAAATCCGCTATAACATCAGCGTTATTCTCATGGGTTTTATCCTCTGCACGGCCCTGAAGCCATGTCAGAAATGCTTCGAGACGATCTTTAGCATTCATGTCTAAAGTTAACTTCATTTGAATCCTCCTAAAGAAGTAAGGTCATTAAGTTACTGTAAAAGCTACTTGCAAACGTGTGCATATCATTTAAGATCAATGCTTTCGGGTCATAGGTCAATACTGCATCGGAACATATTCCTATGAGTACAACTTTTATCCCACAGTTTCTCATCATTATAATGAAATCCTTCATGGCTTCTACCATAGCTTTATCAAGATTTGAGCATCCGGTTTCAGTCACTCCATCAGTTATCAGGAAGAGAACTTTCTTTGTCTCTCTTCTTTGTATCAATCTCTTTGCTCCCCAGATAAGAGCCGGAAGTTCAGCGGTGGCTCTACATACTGAAGGCAAAGCGAATCTCGAACGTACTGTTCTGTATGGTTCCTCAAAAGTTTTCATGAGATTGATGTAGGTAGGAGTTGTTCTTATACCTTCAAGGGCTTGTGCATCACTGCTATCAATATATTCTGTAGTGAATCCCAGAGCTTCAAAAGGAATCCGCATTTTATCGAAATCGGAACCCAAGGAGCATAGAAGGGAGTGAGCTATAACAATCTTCTTTACTTCGCCGCCACCACCCATTGAACCACTGTTATCCACAATCAAAGTTATAGCACTGTCCTCTAAGGTTGAGGGAGTCTTTCTTTTGCAAATATCTATGGAGCCAGATTTTGCCTTCCATAAATTTCTGCAATCCAGTCTGCCGTTTCTGAGATTCTTGTGCCAGACTGGAGCCTGCTGGGAAACGAACAGGTTCTTCATCTTTGTACCAGTGTAACCCGTCATCTTTCTGCCTGCTTCTTCCAACAATGCAACTTCCTCTTCCCAACCAAACTTAGTTAGGGGCTGTATTATCTCCTCTTCAAGTCCTGCCTCTTCTCTGTAGAGGTGGGAGTCTGTTGCATACTTATTAATATCATCAGCATTTGATTCATCTATAGTCTGGTTGTCCTGATCATCCTCCATCTCTTCCTGTAATTTTTTCAGCGCCTCTTCAGCATCATCACTGAATTCTTCTTCTGGCTCGTCATCGGAGTCATCGGAGTCATCGGAGTCATCGGAGTCATCGGAGTCATCGGAGGAACTGGAATCATTATCACTGGTATCAGTGTCATCTTTATCATCACTTGATCCATTATCGGTAACTGAATCATTATCCTCAGTAGTGTCTTCATCTTCAGGGTCTTCCTCAGAGTCGTTAGCACCCTCAGAATCCTCTTTATCTTCAGGACTGTCCTCTGTATCCTCATCATCTCCACTGCCCTTAGAGGGGCTCTCTTCGTCCTCTGAATCATCCTCAGTGGTTTCATCTTTGGTATCACCGTCAGAGGCTTCATCTTCTGAGTCATCATTCGAGTCATCCTCAGAGCTATCTTCAGTAGTATCATCGTCTTCTGACCTATTTTCTGAGTCATCATTCGAATCATCTTCTGTAGTGGAATCATCGGAGGGCTCTGTATCTTCTTCCTCTTCCTTTTCCTTCCAGCTCTCCGGCGTGGGATCTTCCTGCGCTTCAGCCGGTTCACCAGGCTCGCCTTCTCCAGACTGCGGAGGGCCAGACTGCTGCATCGGTTGCGGAGGGGGCGGCGGTTCCTTCATCAACTCGGCAAATATCTGCTCCGTTAGTTCCTGTGACTGCGGTATCGTATCATGGGCAGCGACATCCGGTACAAACTGAGTCAACCGTCTATCAAATATCTCTTGAATTGCATCGGGAATGATGTAGTTAATAGTAGTACCAAAGTGAATCTCTCTCGCTTTGAGATACAATCCCCACATCAGCATTTGGAACGGCTTAACCTGTCCACTTGTAATAGCAGGGCCATTTCTATTTTCGAACTGCCATTCACGGAGCCTTTTCCATTTCTTTCTCAGGCCGGGGAACTTTACTTCCATAGTCATCCCCTCAATCGTCACATCCCTGACAACATTAAAGATATGCTTCTTGGTGGCATCTGTATAAGCATTGAAGGTTGGGTAGTCATTCGTTATGATATGACCACTCTCATGCATTACCCCCATCTCTACTTGGAAACGAATCCATGCAGGAGCACTGTCTAACAGTCGAACGATAGTAATATTCTTACCATCAGTCGAGAATTTACTTCCGAAACGAATGTTCACACCGGTATTCTGTGTATATACCCGTGCAAACATTTCCATCTCAGATGTTAGAGGGTGGAACATTGGAGAGAACATGAGATACTCCTTTAGAAAGAGACGTTATCTTCGATCCATTTAGTAACACTGGCTTGATCTGCTTCGGGCATCATATTCAGGAAGCAATACTTCGCTGCTTCTGAAGCATCAAAGCGTGTCTCTGCTACCATGTCAGCCCACTCAAGTAGGTTTCTGGTAGAGATAGTTGAGACCAGCGGAGTTCTACAGGGGTCAGCACTGGTGGCTATATGTTTAGGATCGTTACCATCCCTCACATAGTTAGCCACTGTAACCATCTTATATGCAGTGTCATCATCAATACCTGTTTTATTTATCAGGACTTTTGTTTCCTCATTAGCAGGGAGATAGTCCAGTATGATCTGCGGACAGAACCTGTTAATGAATGCCATATTCAGAGGTTTTGTGCCAGCATACATGAAGGAGTTCTCACCTGATCCTATTGTATTAGCCGTAGCTATCACGCTGAAGAGCTTATGTTTCGGAATGACTTCCTGTTCACCAATGTCACAGGTGTAGAAGTTAGTCTGGGTTTCAAGGATTCTCTGGATGGAAGCGAGTACGTCAGGGCAGGCTACATCAACTTCTTCCAGTATGAGAGTCTTCCCAAATTTGTAGGCTCTCAGTACAGGGCCAAGTGCTACCTTGGTTACACCTTCACCAGACTCAGGGTCAATAACAATCCACGGCTTACCGATCAGATTATCCGAGGAGGTTTCCCCGTGGCAGGATACGATCTCTGCTCTGCGATTCAGTCTGGCGAGAACATTGACGGCCAGACTGGATTTGCCGCCTCCTGTGGGTCCGACAAGAATCGTATTCTTACTGCGCTTTACTGCATACTCAGTAAGATCAGCGGCGTTCTTGTCCTCTATGAAGTGAGGGTCTACCGTTAATTTGTCGGCATCACCTTTCTTAGAGCCACCATTTCTATTCCGCAGTTTATCCGCGAAATCTGTAGCACTTTCAACATGCTTGTTCTTCATCACATACCTCACTGTTTAAGTAATAGGAATTGGTACTGCTAGGTACTGCTATGCTTCAGCTATTATCGTAGTGTCATCGTACTGGAAGGTATTCCATGTCAATCAGCTTGTGGTACTCATTTTTAAATTCGGTCAGTTTCATTCGGGGAACATCTCCTTAATGAAATCGTTTACATCCCTGTCGATACCCAGAGAGATATGCAAATCTTTAATCTCGTCTGCTGAGATACGGGTCTCCCTCAAAATGCGTCTTGCCAATTGAGTAATAGATTCAGTCTGGTTACTGACAGTTTTATTACCGATAGTTATTTTATACTCGGTGACATACCCATCATATTCAAGGAGTGCCGGTATCTGTTCCCAGATTGCCGCATCAGGTTTAATGCTCATTGAAGGTGAGCTTATAACAATTCTTCTTTCACCTATGTCAACATGACCGGAGAACTCAATATTCTCAAGCATAATCTTCAGTGCAGCTTTGGTAGCTATCTTCAGATCAGCATGGAAAGTGTATTCAAATTCTTTGGGTATTATCTGTACCAGTTTGATTTTTAATTCCTCTTCGGGCATCACAGAGCCGGTGAACTGAATCTGTTTATGCTTGTCATGTATTGCCAGTTCAATTTTATGTTTGAAACATTCCTTCTGTAATTTTTGATCCCATTCCATTATGATTTCTCCCTTACCCTTTTCAGTTCAATGAAATCATTTGCACGTTCTTCATTCATTCAGGATTTGTACAAAGGTGTTCCACTGTCGCGCTTGACTTTCTCCACGAAGGGTGAACTCTCCACACTTTTTACATTTAAAGAGTCCCATAAAGAACTTCTGTCCCCGCTTTTCCATAGGCCACAGAGGTACGATTAATATTGCATTGTTATCATTACAACAAAATTTCTTAGTCAGTATCGGTAACATCAGCGCCTCCTTATATCTTAGGTTTCGTTCCGAGTACGACTTTTGGAGCCAGTGCCAGAGCCAGATACTTACAGATGTATCTCTTGGCATCTTTATTAAAAGTACTCATGTTCTCTTTAATGATAGCCAGTAGTCCCTGCTTGGGAAGGATCGCTTCAGCTCTGGTGAATCCCTCACCCTTCTCAAGAACAATAATTTCACTGGCAGATTTAATAGAGACCTTCAGGTGTTCCCACGGATCAAGCCCTGCATTTTTTAACGACTCAATCAATGTGGTAGGGTCCTCATCAATTTCATGTACGACTTCAGCCTTCTCGAAGATCAGAGGCCGCGCATATCCAAAGAGTTTATCCAGAGTGGGCATGTCTGTCGTGGGCAGGCTGCCATTGTTGATGTTAAACTCAACCCGGCATGCAGTCTGGCCGTCAGGAGTGATAGTAATCTTCCCGATGATGTTATCCAGACTGGCCTGTTCTACACGGAGACTCTCTGCAAATTCCTTCATGGACTTTTTGATCGTGATCTCATCAGCAGTGTTCTTATTTGCCAGCTCCCGTGCTTTATGGGCTCCTCTTGCCCAGACTGACAGGTCATTCTTTTTGTCTGTGATAAGATACTCGGGTAATGTTTTCTTAGCCATGGTTACGTTTCCAGTTTAGGGTTATATAGTTCGACTGTACATTCAGTCAGTTCTGTTCCTGGATAGTATCAATCATCTTTTGAGTAAGTTCTGTGTTTGATTTAGGGTGTGCTGTAACAATCATATTCTTTCTCCTTTAACTTTAACGTCCTTCCATCCTATTGTACGGTAGTTGTGTGCTATTGCTCCGGCGATCAGTTCATCGTCAGTCTCATAGAACTCTACTCCATACACCATTACGAGGAAGTGATTATCTTCTTTTGTATCTGAGGCCATACTTTGCCAGCTCCTCTTTAAGTTTGGAACATACTTTTCTTCGGGCTCTCTCAGATGAGTCAGGCCCTTCAATGTTATCACCATGCCACCCGCATTTGCAGTGGGGCCAGTGGTAGTTTCTGTCTGGGCCGCCACATCCACCAACCCAGACTGGAATACTGTGCCGCACCTCAACTCTGGATCGTTTTATTCCCATGATTTAATTGACATACCCAGCTTCCCCTCTAATTCTTCCTTGCTCTTCGGTTTATTCTTTGCCCTATATTTAATCCAACGGCTATCAGCTTTTCCTTTTATGAAGGGAGGATTACACTCGATAGTAATTGCAGGAACAAAGCTCACCATGCAATGAATAAATCCTTTCGATTCGAAATCATTATACTCTGTAAATGTAAATTTACTCATTTTCCTTGCTCCTGTTGATGACCTTCCATGTAATGTTGACAATCTTTACAACGTCAAAGTTGAGTAATATATTTCTGCTCTTCTCGCAGAGTGCATTCATTACCTGCCAGACTGCACTCGCAGTGAAGCCATCAACGATAGTACCATTGATGCAGAGGTACTGATGGTTCTGGCATATCCATTTGAATGCACCGTACATCTGTTGAGGTGTATTGATAATAGCTTTATACTCTCCTGTTTCTTCGATGACCTGAAGGATGTAGTCTTCTCCCTCAGTCCATACTTCATTAGCGGTGGCTATTATATTTCCCTCTTCAATACGATTAAAATTCTTATCATTTGTCAGCATTTAATTACCCTCCATTAAGATTGATTCTTTTAACCCAAAGAATGTATGCTGTTATTTCTATTCTTGCCATAACGATTTGTCCTTTAAAAATTATAAATTGACTGCCAATATTCAAGGTCTTCAAGAGAAGCGTTTTTAATTCTATTCAGAGGTTTTTTACCCCAATGCTTACACGTTTCCATTAATCCTTTTAATTCGTTTATCCTACTCTTTTCCTTCTCTGTGTAGTTCTTATAAGAACTATAGCCCCGAATTTTACTTGACAAATCGGTATGATGGTGTACAAAATTAGATGTATCTATATTTTTCATATCAATAAACAATGTAGCATCACAATCCTCTTCCAGATAAACATATTCACCACGCATATAACTCCAGGCACTGATCTTATCCTCAATACCTGTCAATTCTTTTTTGTGTACCTTTAACCACCCATGTCCCGGGTCTTCATAAAAATTATACTTCATAATGATTTCTCTCCTTAGTGAATGCCTGACACCCCAGATTATTACTGAAGTGTCAGGCTCCGGTGAAACTATTTGCTGGGATTGGGCTTGTAGATGTTCAATCCAATTTTCATTCCTTCATTGCCAGTTACGTCCTGATTACCCAGAGTGGAAGCAACAACGAGAGTCTTACCCGATTTTGAAGGGCCAAAATCCTTCGTCAGATCGACTGTGATAGTCAAGATGTTTTTCTCGACTTTCATGTTGACGTTTGTGTCTGCTGTTCCCTTTGTCATAACGCTCCTCCTTTGATATAGTTATTGGTTGTGTAGGGTATTCCTACTGTTTGTAAACTGTATGATAAAGAATTGATTCACGTTCCATCTCAGATTTAATTCCAGACTCCTTAAGAAATACTATTGCTTCTCCAATTGACCCTCCTGTACAGTTCTACAGACTGCATACTCTGTGGAGGTCTTTGAATGCCCGTTACCCTTGACGTTATCGAACGCCCAGGTATACGTAGCTTCGAATGTTCGCTCTATTGTTTCCGGTTCATTTCCAGACTGATCGTTCCCAACAGTGAAAACTTTCTCGGCATCTTCATTACACTCAGGACTCCAAATGGCAATTGAATGTAGGGAGAGGGGAACATGATTCCCCCTCTTCTACGTGAATGGTTAGCCGAGAATCATCTCGACAGTTGCGTTCAGTGTCTTCTTCGAAGACCATGTGAACTGTACGTCACTCAGAGCACTCTTGAACTCATTGCCGCCCCGACCAGCAATCTTCTTTAACACAGGCTTCGCAGCCTTGAAGAGTGCAAACGGAGATTCAGCAACAGTTTTACCCGCTCTCTTACGTTCATCCATTAACTCGTAGAAGCGCTTGTAATAGTAACGGGTAGTACGTGGCATTTCAACAAAGGTGCAATGAAACAGCTCCTTTATCTCTTTTACCCGAGGACCTATCTCCTTCGTCTCTATGACGAGGAGCATACCACTCTTGGACTTACCAAAAGCATCAGCAATCGCAGGATTATGTGACATAATAAACCCCTTTTTATATGTGGAAAATCCCTGTCCAACTACGGCAGGAAGAAAATTGTCTAATTAAGAAAGGCTTCTATAGCCCACTGAACTTCACTACAGCCAGACACAGGGTATCCGAATACACCGTTATCATATACCCAGAAGACGCTACTAACAATAAGATGATAGGTAATAGGCAGATCATTCTTTTTGCAATGAGCCTGAAAATCCTTTACCCATTCATTAGGAAGAGTATTATCAAAGTTGACCTCATTCAATCCTATCGTCTCGGCAAGTTTACTTTTCCAAGTAGGGTGAGCAGTCAGCTCTTCCAATGTGATATGCTGAAACTGTGTCATAAAGCACCTCCTGTTAAAATGGCTGCTCTCCAGTCTGGCAGTTCCAGTCTGGAGAGCTATTTTATTTGTGTTCGTTACGCCTATTATGGACGTGGGTTCATACAATCACCTCCCTTCCAAAGTCGATGCCCGGCATTCCCGAGCTTTCATTTATAGGTTGGCTTTGATTTCCTCCACTGTAAGACCATAGATAGAAGCGACTCGCTTTATCTGGTAGGCATTAACGGTACGCATGATATGTAATGCCTTAACAGCACGGTCAACGGGACGTTTAGATTCGTTGATAACTATGGTACGGCTACCTATCTTGATCTCCATGATATTACCTCCGGGTGATTATTTTATATACCAGATCGGTGCACCTAATCCGGGTACTGTTCTACCCGTGTTTTTAAACAGGCCTGTAGCGTAGGCTTCCTGGGCAGCCAGAGTATTTTCACTGTATGTTTTAACAATGATCTCATTCTCTGCCAGATCAATTTCAGGCATGTTAATGGTTAGGGTACAGTAAGATTCACCTGTACCGACAACGGTTAACTGTATCGCAGTACGTCCACCCTGTTGATAGTGGGACACCTGCATCTCACACAGACTGTTATACACCTGAAATTGAGTTTTCCTCAGTGCTTCTAAATCCATACGCTTTCGACCTCCATGTTTAAAGGTTAGTCCTTCTTGAATAGATTAGCTACCAATGTACAGAACTTGCCGATTATTTTTACCACTGCCACTATAGCCAGAGTAACCCAGACTGGAGAGCCAAGGATAAGAACGATTATCAGCAATGGCTGTATAATTTCAACGTCCATAAATACCTCCCGGTTGCGCTGAGTGCTTTTTCGGGACTTGCAACTCTTAATGCACTCAACATTGTCCCCGGCCTCTTTGGTGAGGCCCCAGAGTTATCTGATGTTATCCAGTAGGAAAGTTGGTAGGTGGTGGTGGTAGGTTAAGGTTAGGTTAATTGACACTAACCCCGAGAGATTTAGCATGCTCAAAGAGAGCACTGACTTTTGCTTCATAATCAGGTTCCATAAGATTACCGGCAGCTCTTGCTCTTTTCATGACACTAATCATCGTGCGCATTGAAGAGACGGCCTGATGTTGCCGTGCGCCTACTGCTACGCATGTCTTGCCCTCAATCTTCGTGAAGGACATTCCAATTTCAACTTCGAGTGTATCCTGACAGGGAGCGGATACGGCGGACATTGCAACAACGAGTAAAATGATAGCCAACAGTTTCATGTTGACTCCTTTCTGTTATGGATGGAAGAACGGCTATTAAAACCAGTTAAATTGATCGGAATTGAATATGCGGCAGATCTTAGCTATTGGATCGGATGTCATATTTTTAAAGGCTGAATCGACTGTAGTGAAAGGAACGGTTTTCTCTCCGGCCTTTTTACCATTAAACCATATCTGACAGTCCATCATACCAGACTGCTTTGCACCATACGGAACGGTCTCACGGGCATAAACCATGAAGCCCGCTTTGAAGGTGCTGAAGTTTATTTCTTTTTTCGTGTCACGGTCCCGCACCTGTATCATGATCGACTTATCATGAGCAACACGAAATTTACCAGTGGCGAGAACCTTATCCCATGAACGTTCCCGGCCATTTCTTTTTACGTTCACGCCTGATATGACGGCGTTAACGAGCTTTGAGTTATAACACATAATTACTCCTGGTTAAAAGTTGACGGTACTAACAGCAATAGGGCACCACCTAAATTGGCAGTGCCCCTTGTTTAATTACGCTGTTTTCTCAGCGGTCTCCGTTTTCGGAGTAAGTCTGACATTGCCTTTAATATGGCGCGTCTGACCATCCGATGATTCGCAGTCATCTGCGATTACGGAGAAATCGAATTCCTGATTGTTATCAGTCATAACGACTCCTGGTTAAAAGGTGGTGGCTATAGTTTAATGGATTTTTCTGTGACGGCTTACTGTGAGTGTTACAGTCTGGTTCATTCCGGCATCAACACTAATGCACGGGCTATCCATACGCGGGCTTGCGGAGACGGTTTCGGTTTCAGTCTGGAAGTAATTTTCACCAGTCTGGAAGGCTAACGAGTTACCCGGAAAAGAGGGGCCAATACCTGCATGTTTCAGTTCACGTCTTATGTTGCGATTCTTGCGTAGTCTCTTGAGCGCTCTGGTTACGCGCTCCGTGCGCTCATTCGCAACAATGACTTTTCTACCGCCTAAAGTAACGATCATAAAACCTCCTGAAAAGATGAAAATTGGACTATTAAGAAAGCAGGTGACGAGTATTCGCGACTGTCTTGCATGTAAACAAACATGCACAGCTTTTAATCATACGACCCTTCCCGCGTTTAATTATAAGCGTGGGCCTAATTTGTGTTTTACATGACGAGCATGTATGAAAGCCCGTCCTTACTTGACGATTGGCGATCTTTGCACTCATAACATATACCTCATAAAAAGTGAAATGTTTTTGCCTTATGTTAATAAAGGCGATTGTTTGCAAAACGGAAAAACTTTTTTTAAAAGCAGTCATAAAAAGTAATGTCCTTTGTTCCTAACACTAATAAAGGCGACAAGGTGCAAAAAGGAAAAAACTTTTTAATTCTTTTTTCAGGTAGTCATAAACAGAAATGATGTTTTGTTTCTTGCCTTATGTTAATAAAGGCGATTGTTTGCAAAACGGAAAAACTTTTTAGCTTATATAAAGGAAAGGATAAAATCAATTGTTCTTTCTTTGCCTTATGTCTATAAAGGCAATACATCGCAAAAAGGAAAAACTAATTTTAATTTTTTTTTAAAGAGTAAATCAATTGTTCTTTTCTTCTCTTGATATTAATAAAGGCGGTACATTGCAAAATGGAAAAAAATATTTCCCCTATATAAAGGAATAGAAATTGTAAAAAAGCTATCCCCTATAAGCAAGTACCGGGCCAGAAATCGAGCATTAAGTGTACAGGATGTATTTATCCAAATTACGTTTTCTGAACTACTACCCAGTAAAAGACCCAGTACATACCACTTTCCTCACCGTCACAAAGGCCCCAGAAGACCTCCAGAAGTCTCGTTCTACGTCACAAAGGCCTCGTTCTACGCCACTTCCCCGTAAGTCCTGAACACAGTCCTGAACACAGACCTGAACACAGACCTGAACACAGTCCTGAACACTTCCCCGTAAGTCCTGAACACAGACCTAAACTGCGCCATAACCCTGGAAATTACTTGTAACCTCAGCATTACGAAGACCTTACAATGCGCCATATCCCGTACAATGTGCCATATCCGGAAGCTATCCGGGTAGGCCCATTTTGGGCTCTTATCACCTACCCCACGTAAGTACAGTAAAATCAAAGGGTTTATTTTTGTTAAACGGGTATAATATGAAAAAGGGTTTACAATATGCGGATTTCCAAAAAATATCGAAAAAAAATATCGTCAAAATACAAAAAGTTTTACGATTATGAAACATTCTGTTCTGGAAACGGGTATAATCTACATGAAAGGGGAATAGAGTCATGCAACCGGAAATAATATCTGGAAAAGAAATAGCAGAAAATCTGAAAACGGCAGCTGATGAGCTGAAAGAGGAGCAGGGGCTGATAAAACTTAATGTAAATTTCTGGATGCAAGAGTTCTCAAATGCCTGTCTTTTTCCTGAACGTCAGTACAAGGGTGACTATCATTATGTCTGGCACTGTACGGGGGATATCCATATTGGTTTTGAGCGTGTAGGTCCGGCAGAGGGTGCACGGCCATTTAGATTTGTCTATAACGGTTACAATAAACTGGACACAGTGATAGAGACACGGTTTTTTGTGGAACAGCTGGGAGAATATCGCCTATTGCTAAAAGCATTAGTTGATCCGACTCTTATTCCTTTATGTGTAGGTTTTCATTGGGCAGAGGAAATTGTAAGTCTTATTCTTCAGCGTTCCGCTGCTCTAATGAGATCACAGGAGAAGCAGTCATGAAGAGAAACACTGTAATAGAAGGAATTTTGAAAGAGGAATGCACCAAGGCTGTGTGTAAGGTCTGTGGCAGTTGTCAAGTCCACCATCAGATTTACTGTAATGGATGCGGGGCTCGGTATGGGAACGCGAAGGAGACTTTATTTGATGCTATGCGGGTAACTTTTAACCGGGATGGGGGGTGAGTATGCCTTGAACGCAGTGAAACAGGTCGGAAACTAAATTGACCGAATTCCAACAGAGATTGCTAACGTATCTCGAATCTAAAGGGGCCTATATGCTCGACAGACGCATGGACGATAGCAAGAGAGGAATTTAGTTTCATTATTAAACCTAGGAATTTTAAAATGAAAGATACAGCAAAAAAAGCACAGGATCTCATTAATCAAAAATATGATGAATTCAGAAGATCAGTAATGGAAGAAAGAAGTATTAATTCTTTCATTATTCTGGAAGATGTTAAAACGATGGCTCATAATTATCGCTGTTTAGAAATTGAAATTTCAACTAAAAATGTAAAGGAATTGTTCTCTGATGAAGAAAGGGCAAAAATTTATAAAGACCTTTTCTTAAAAGGCTATCGTGATTCAACGTGGGAAGTTGAATCTTCGAGATCAAGAGAACATATCTACACCTTAGCCCTGAATTTTGCCGAAAAGCTTGGCTTAATAGTAATAGGCATTATCGTTATAGTGCTTTTAGGGTTATTATGCCGGATGATGGGTAATATAAATGTTTTATTAAAGAATTCATTTATGGAGATGATGCAAGATTTGACGGCACTGAGGGAAAAGTTAGTTGGTTCGCGTGGTGCCCGGGGGAGACTCCTTCGTAAAGAAATGGAACAGGAACCGCCTCTACCAGATGTTTCGTCATTTCCATTGGCTCCGTCCTACCCGGATTTTTTAAAGCCACCACCATCCCTACCTGTGTCTCAATATATGAAGAGAGATACCCCTGATTTTGATATTCCTTTGGATCTGGGTCCAATTCTATCTGTAAAGAAATTGAAGGAAACGTTAGAGAGAAAGCCTAATTGGAACCGTACTGAATTACTTCAGGAACTGGGGTTAAATTAAAAAGTTAAATACTTGGAAATATTGTACTTAAAAGCAAGTACTTTATTATATTGTAAGATGACTGTTGGAGGCCGAAAAACGTAACTTCTTATTTCTCAGGTAGTTACGTTTAAGTACCTTGAAATGTTGAAGTTATGAGAAAAAATAATACAATTTCAATACGATAAGGGTACAATATACATGAGGACTCTAACTGAAGGAGAACCATGGAAAAAAAGCAAAATGAAATTGACGAGTTAATCGTTAATTTGTGTGATAAAGCACAGAATCTCCTGGAAGAGGATGGGTATTTAGATCCTATAGCTTTTATAATTACTGACACAATGATACCATGCATGCTTTCTTGCCCTAAAGAGGATAAGAAGGCGATGTTTACTGCATTAGGGGCTGTTATGAAAAAGTTTAAATCCAAACGAATTATTCTGGTAAGTGATATAGCCATGAGAGTAGTAGACCCGGAAAAGTCAGATGAAATTAAAGCCAATTTATTGACTGAACAGCCGTTAACGTATCCGGAGAGCATGAGGCAGGACGGTATTTTTCTTCAGGATATTAATCCGGAGAGACATTTTAGTGATGCCTATTTTATGCAATATGAGAATTTAAAAGATGCACCGCGGCTGTTTCACAACTTGACTCAGCTCAATAAAAAAGAAGAGAGTTTCAGCGGTGCTTTCTTTGATTCTGTGGTTTCCGGATATAATGATCCTGGAAAATTAGGCAGAGTAGTTAAAGGTCCTGTTGATCTCAATGATTTTTTTCCTCCAGATATCTTTCCAACAGAAATGAGTGGATATGGATTTTGATCAGATTTTCCGTGAGGCAGTCTTAAAACAACAACTGGAGTAAGAACTATGAGTATGTTCATTCAATACAAATGATGAAATGATAACTTATACTCAGCAGGAGAGTAGTATGAGAATCACTTTAAGGATAATGAAAAAGTTGGGTTTTAATAGATCACCTTTTTCTACTACCCATGATGTACTCTGTTGGAACTGGCCTCGGACTCATTATCCTTTTAATCACATATTTTTCTTCTTTAGAAGCTATTAAAGAGGGGAAGGTAAACGGCCAGCAGATTAAGGAGCAGCTCGATCTTCAGAGTAAAACCTACGGCAAGGAGGGTAAAAATGCATGTACCCGAAATTTTAAAACAGTTTTTACAAACGGTTCCGGTTAATAATCTTTTGCAAGAAAGATTTCCTCGGGAGGAATTGGTGAAGGCTATTCGGCTTTTAATAGGTGTATCAGTTGCGGAGTTTTTAACCGGTAAAACCGTTTCCTATACAGATATGCAGACGGATCTGATAGACCTTATAACAGAATGTGAAGAATTATGAGAGTACTGGAAATAAATGACAGTACCCGGGAAGACATAGCCAAGGTTGTTACATATGCTAAAGAGCATAGATATAATGAGCATATGATTAAACTGCTCATCAGCGGTGACTTGGAGTCGCCGGGTGATAATCCTGATTATCTTGTACATATCCATGACGGGTACCGGGTAATTTATACCATAGAGGAGCATAAAGTAGGGTTCTGTCATCATATCTCTATTTCTGTGGACCGTTCTAAAAAGTATCCTCATGAAATGGCAGTTCTGGAAATCATGAAACTCTTTGGGATGGAAGGTGATTATAAAAAATGTCTTGCGGTCTGGCCGCAGAAAGAGACAGAATCCGTTAACGTACTGCAGGAAGTCGTATTGAAAGTAGTGTTAGAACCCAAAAAGGTGGTAAAAAATGTTTGATTTTAAAATAGGTGATCAGGTACGTTTAAAGAGGCATCTCTCGTTTCGATTAACACCGTTTTCTTCGCCGCCCATACTGCATAAGAATTTTGAAGCCGGGAGAGAGGGTAAACTTATTCATATAGCTGCGCCAGGTAATGGAGCTGATAAGAAAGTGTGCTCATCACAATGCTTTTTAAATCCAGCCAGTAACGATAACCGGTTTTCTTTTCCAGGTTCAGTAGTTGTTCAATTTTATATTCTTGAACTGCATACGCACACTCCTTGTAGTACTGAATCCGAGATACCTGATTATTCCGTCTCTTTTTTTGGTAAGGATCAAATTGAAAAATATCTTGAGAAAGTTAAATAACTATGATATGGTGGTTGAGAGTGAAATTTTTAATTCTAGCAGTTCTTTTTATTGCAGTTTTGATTCTTCTGTATTTCCATATTACTAAGGTTCTGATTCCGAGTGTTAAACAAGGGGTTGAATATGTGGGTGAGAAGGGTCTCAAAAATATTATACAGCCGATAGGTAAAAGAATCTGGGAAGGCAGAGATTCAGTCTCGGCTGATAAGGGGGAAAACAGATGAGAAAGAGTAGGTACAAAATTTACAATGGTGCTTTTATGTTCGTTCTTGCGGTTGATATTCTTTTATGTCTTTCGGTCTATCGTGTTGAAACAAAAGCAGTAAGGGATACTTTCTGGGAAAACCCCATGTTTGGATTGTGCATGGGTGTGCTGTTACAGGGACTTCTGGCTCTTCTTCTTATGGCACAGGCTTTTGAATGGGGGCGTGATCGTGGTCTAAAAGAGCTGGGTGATGATATGTTTATTGATCCGGATGATTATGAGGATTTAAAAGAAGGTGATGAGAGAATTATGGTAACGGAGAAGCATACGTTGGGTGATAAGCGAAGAACATTTGCAAAGTATCTAAAAAAGAAAGATCCATTATGATTCAGTTTTTTAAGGATTTTAAATTCCTGACTTTTTTGATGCTTATTCAGATATACGTCATTCTCTGTGCCGAATTTAAGAGCCGTTATCTCTTATATGCTCTAACTTTTGGTTTCTTACTCATAGATTTAGTTGTAATGTTCTGGACTATTCACAGGAAAAGAAATGGGACTAAATAAAAGTCAGCAGATCACGCCGAAGTGCTGTAAAAAGGTGCCAGAAAAACAAACAGTTTTTCTGGCCTATACCAGTTATAGTCTTGAAGAATATGATAAGTTATGGACAGGTCCTCTTGAAGAAGAGGAGATGGAGCCCGCTGATAGAAAGAAGATGTACGAGAGACATAAACCCATGTGGGTCAGTGGTAACTGGTAACTGGTATTCAGAATTGGAATGTTGGGATACAACTCCGGTAAAATTCTGCCCACATTGTTCCCGGACACTCCCGGAGATAGAGAGAAGAAAAACAACAAGGAAAATACGTTCTTGTACGGACGGTGGTTATCACTGTGATACATGTGGAGAGGATCTAAATATATGTGAATGTTACCGGCCTGAATATGCCTGGAAACCCGCAAAGGAATGTCATGGATTATAATAAACTTAAAGAACTCAGGGCTACTCTGGATAAGGGATTAGGAGCAAAAAAGGAGCTGGGAGAAATGTTGGAGACGTTAACAGATGAACCACCTGACACTCCCATATGCTTTACTTTTTCGGAAGATAAATGGAGCCATGAATACAGAACTAATTTTCTTCTCCATTTTATAGAGATGAAAGGGTTATCTCAAGAAGCTGATGATCTTCTAAGTCTCTTTTATAAACGAGAGGATGATGAATAATGAAAGTGATCTATAAATACCGTTGTACATCGCTCGTATCAAATAAAGACAGACTCCAGTTGCCAGTAGGGGCTATTGTAAGGTATGCTGGTTATCTGGCCGGTCTATGTATCTGGGCTGAAATAGATCCGAAGGTAAAAGAAACTGAAGAGAGAACATTTATGATTATCGAAACGGGGGAAGCTTTTGTCCGTGAGGGAAAAGAGTTCATAAATACCATACTGCTCGATGGCACCGTCTGGCATATCTATGAAGTGAGGGGGTAATTATGGGTTATGGCGGAGGCGCAAATGGGGCTCTATGGGGCCATATAAACGGTTCTCCTGGAGCAAACTGGGGTAAGGTACATGCTATTTTGAAGAATAGGGAAGCAAGTTCTTCAAGGTCAATGTCGCAGGGTTCGATGCCTTCATCAGGAGGTATTTCTATGTATCAAAGCCGTCAGGTCTATAAAGAAGGAGAAGATGAAAAGTGTCTCCATTGTAAAAGACCTCTTTCTATACATACACCAGCAAAAAAATGGTGCCCTAAATATTAAGGAGAAAGAATGATTGAAGAAAAAGATAGAAATTGCAGTAATTGCAGCTATTTACGATTAAATCCATGCCCGCACCTGATGAACACCACCTGTGGTCTGAGTTTTAAATACGTGAAATGGGCCGAGAAGGAGAAAATATCGTCAACGACTTTAACGGTCACAACAAAGTTTGATTCGAAATTAGATCCTCCTTCGGAAGATATTGTTGAGGAAGAAACCCGGAAGACGATGATCCGCTTTCTTTCTATCCAACGTCCCATGATGAAGTTTAAAATAACCTTATTTATTGTTCTGGTCGTTATAGGTTTTCTGGTTATTTTTGTCCTTAAAATTATGAAGTTTGTTAGTCACACATTCTTCGCTGTAATCATACTGGGATTAATATTGTTCGTTCTGTGGGGATGGTTTAAAAACCGGAAAAAGAAAAATAAGAAATGAAAATTTTAGTGTGGATGTTCAAGACAGGTTTATGGCTCCTCTGTATTGTGGTTATTTATAAATTTTTTTTGATGATGTTTAAATTGCCACTCTTTGCTGTAATAGCCTCTGTAGTGGTAGTACTGATTAGCGAGTTTGTAAGGAGGGAGCTGAAACCTCCCGATAAGGAGAAGAAATGACATCACAAATGAAATTCTATCAAGTTTCCATGATAATCATAGCCGGTGGACTGTGTGGCTTATGCTCGTACTTTAAGGTTATGTATTTGATACCTATCGTCTGTATAGGTGTTGTTTTGGTAATAGTATCAATGATGCTTCTTAGTGCGAAGATATCCAGAAGGAAAGGGAGAAAGAGATATGAATCCTGAAGTCCAAGTACGTACATTAGAACCTAAAGCAGAAGATTATACCGCCGAGGGAGAGAAGCGCAGAAGATGGGGAGTAGGGGGTGTAATTATTGCCCACCATGATTCTCATGGTCTCTGCTATGACGTGAAACATGACGATGATGGCTCGGTGGGTACTTATGATCCGGATGAGCTTACATTTACCAAAGGTAGAGATTGGCCTAAAAAACGGTATCCTGGAAGAATTGCGGGATGCACTTGTTAAACCAAACAATTGTATAGTTTAATGGAGGAAACGTTGGAAGATCAGGTTTTATATGATGGTTTTGTTAAAGTTTCGAAAGATAAAAAAACAGGTTATGAGACAGTATCCGTAACAGATTCTGTTGCTTTCTTGCTTTATGAAAGAACTACAGATCGGGTGATATTAACTATACAGCATCGTGATCCTATAGGATGTGCTATTATTGAAGTACCTGCCGGCCGATTTGATGTCGATTTAGATGTTAAAGAACTGGTAGTTAAAGAAGCGAAAGAAGAGGTTGGAGTAAGTCTCTCAGAAGATGATGTTATATTATTAAATAATGGGAAACCTCTGGCAGTGTCTCCTGGAGTCCTGACTGAAAAGTGTTATCTGGCTTATGCAGAGATAACTATGAGCCAGATAACATTCGATGATAAAAAGTTCTATGGGGTTCCAGAAGAGGGTGAAAAAATAACGAGAATTATAATCCCAGCAAGTGACTTGTACGGAAATGAAGAGTTTCAGGATTTGAAAACATATGCTCTGGTCCAACATTTTTTAAAGGAAAGATTAGGTAACATAGAATGAATCTCATTGAACCACCTTTTGGTGGAGGACATATAATCCAGCAGAAAAATATCTGAAGGAATTAAATAAATGAAGAAGGTAATAAAGAAAAAGGAGAAAAAGGAGAAAAAGAAAGAAAAAAGAATATTTTTTCCCGCTGCGCATTGTTCAAAATGTGGAAAAGATATGGAAAGGTGGCATAGGTGTAGTTAAAACATCCATCATTCATTACAGAGGAGGGCATATGGTGTGCGAGAATGCAACTTGTTATTTAGTTTTTGTCTGTTACATAAAAGACAGAGCTGAAAACTGCTCTTTACACAAGCAGTTTTTAAAAGGGGAACCTGTTATTCAATTTTCAGCGGAAGATATAATGGAAATTGCCGAGCATCAGTATGTTTCGAAATATCTTGATAGTTCAAAAGTGGAGGCATCGTGGCGAGTAGATACAAAATACTGAAAGATCAGGTAGAACCAAAAGAGGGAGGTGGTTTTCGGCCTCAACATGTACCTAAAGAGAAGCATCTGATCCGAGCCAGTATGGTGGGACCAGAATCTCTGTTTAATTGGATGGCGCATACCGCTGAAGTGATAAAAATAGAGAGCTGTGTAGTAACTGAGATGGATGTGTTGACGGTTTATTCTGGACAATATCCAAAAGGTTATGAATTAGTCAGAGCAGAATTTGATATTATTAATCCCAAAGGTGACTGGGAACAGAACGTGTTAAGGCAGAGAATTGTGCCTGGCGATAAAGGCCACGAACTCGATGGTAAATATGACAATGAATTCAAGATAATTTACCCAGAGACGTTGGATGTGCTGAAAAGTTTAAATGTAGAGGCTCTAAAAGAACACTTACAAACCTATTATCATGAGGAATTTGAAGAAGCGCTCGGTTTACCCGATCCGGAGAAGTGCCCAAAGGGCGGTAAACATGAATGGGGTATTGATGAGCTGCTTGGAGTACATGGTAATGATTATTGTAAAAAATGTTATGTTTCAAAAAGGGGTATTAAGAAGTGCTGAGAAGTTCTCTTTGCTGTCTGACGTATGCGCGAACTTATGGCGGTAAGAGCAGCACGGGGCCGTTGGGTATAGGTAGAAACTGTTAATTCTTCAGGTGAAATTAATAATCTATGAATATAGGCTTCTTAGAATGCAAATAACATATTACAATAATTCTTTGCGAAAGCTTTTAAACTCAGAGAAAAATATTATTAAGAAATATGGTAAAGATGGTCGCCAAATAATTCTAGTACTTCAACAATTACGGGTATTTGAAAATCTATCAGAAGTACCGACTAGTCTGCCTTTTCGGAGACATAAATTAAGAGGCAATCTGGCTTCTTGTTTTGGTGTGAATTTATTTAAAGGAATGCGTTTGATTTTAAAACCTTTAGAAAATTGTGAAAGATTATCGGAGATAAAATCGATACAAATAATGGATATAGGAGATTATCACAAATGAGATTTAAAAATGAATATAATTCAGATCATGTAGTTCATCCCGGTGAGATATTATATGATTATTGTGATAGTCTGGATTTGAGTGTAGAATCATTATCGGCCAGAAGTGGTCTGAATTCTAATTACTTGAAGAAATTACTAAATAAAAATGGTGTAATTACAAAAGATGATTCTTCAAGTCTCAGCACTGTGTTTAAATTAAAGCCATTATTTTGGTTTCATTTAAATTCGCAGTATCTAATGCAGAAATTGAAAGTAAATAAAATAGGGGTTTTAAAGAGCTGGATATCGGATTTCCCTGTTCAGGAGCTTCGCAAAAGAGGATATTTACCTAATGATCAAACATGGTACGAAAATAGCGACAAGCTTTTTAATTTATTTGAGATAGGCCATGAGGGTGAGTTACAGAAGTGGGAGAAAGTGACTGCCCGTTTTCGTCGTACTACAAAAAACTTTTCTGATCGCTGTACGGCGGTTTGGATAAAATTAGTGAGTCACAGAGCTTCAGAATTAAAAGTATCAAAATATTCGAAGGATAAGTTTAAAGAAGGTCTGAAAAAAATACGTGATTTAACCAAATACAAAATTGACTTTTCAAAGATAGAGCGTTTATGTGGCGATTACGGGGTAGCTTTTGTAGTTGAGCCTGAATTTAAAGGTACAGCTTTAAGTGGCACTGCTTTTAAGTATAATGATATGAATCCTTTAATAGGATTAACCCTACGTTATAAGACAGATGAGCAGTTTTGGTTTACTTTTTTCCATGAAGCCGTTCATGTATTATCTGACTCAAATAAGAGTTATTTGGATCTGACGGCGGAAAATCAAGGAGCTGAGGAAAAATTGGCTAATAAAGTAGCTCGGGAATTTTTAATACCTTCCTCAGAGCTTCTGCACTATTACGAGAATACTGACATAACGTCCTCGTCGATAAAATCTTTTGCGAAAAGATTAAATATATGCCCCGGTATAGTGGTGGGTCGTCTTCAGCATGAATGTTTAATAAGGTATAATCAATTTAACGGTTTGAAGCGTAAATTGGTATTAAGAGACAGTTACAAAATTGTTGATGATTAAGAAACCCTTATCAGGAGCCCTTTAATGCTGTAATGATAGAAGTCAATCACAGAAGGTGTTAAAATAACGGAGGTAAAAAATGATTTTTAATAATAGAATGGGTTACAATAAATATTTTGATTTTAACGGATGGCTGTGGGGTGCAGTTATTGTGAAAATAGGTAAATGGGTTATTGCATCTGAGAATTTGAAACTGAAACAATCAGGAAAGAAAAATAAGGCTACGAAACTATTAATGATTATTTTTATCCTTTTAAATGGACTATCGCCGGTAATGGGTGATGACAATTGCTTTAAAATCAAAAAAGAAATTGATGGATTTACAGGAGAAATAAATTATTCAACACCCAAGCTTTTAAACTTTTTTGCTCGTGATGCTGGTGCGAGATTCTGTCATTTATACATGTATAAATATATTTCCCCTAATTCTACTGTTCGATATTATCTTCATTTGAAAACAGCAGGGAGCACCTTAAATGTTAATACAATAGGTATTTATATTATATTTTCTGATAAAACAAAAATAAAAATATCGGAAGAAATAGAGTTAGTTAAAATATAATCAAATATATCAATAATGAATAATTTAACTACATTTAACTACATTTAACCTTGCTAAGCTCGGGGGACTCTACACTCCCCGTGAACCGTTGAGTTCGGGCGAGCACGTTCAGTGCACCAACATAGTCGGAATCCTGACTGTAATTGCAGGCAACACACCGAAAATGCTCTCCTTTACGGTTCTCTTTAGACACCATACTACAGTTTGGGCATGTCCGGGAAGTGTTGGCCGGAGGTACACGCACAAGACGAACACTGTTCTCCTGAGCTTTTTCCTTGATCCGGTTGAGTACCTGCCGGTATGTCCATGGAGCCATGGCTTTCCTAAAAAGTCTACCTCTGTTTTTTCTCTTTCCCCGTTTCATGTCACTAAGTTTCTCGACACCAAGAACCTTAATGTCAGCCCAGGGAAGTTTATTAAGTACTTGATTTATATAGTTAGTTCGTTCTTTATAAGCTCTTTTACGGGATTTAGAACCAGGTTTTCGTCTAAGAATTTTATCTCTAATTTTCTTGAAACCCGTCCCAAAAAATTTTCCTGTAGAATCAACAATGAGTTTATTGATTCCAAGGTCGATCCCAAGTGTTTCACCCTTTGTTTTACTCTCTGTATCAGGACATGTCACCCAGATAGAACAAGCATTCTCGGAAAGACTGATTCCCTGTATAAACTCAGCTTCCGGCACAGCGAGCCATTTATTAATAGGTTTAGTCTTTCTGGTAGGGATAGTTATTTTATGCCCTTTTTTAAGACAACTAAGCTTCAGAATGAGATCAAAGGATTTATTTCCCTGTTCTATAGAAACGAACTTTCCATCCAGAATAGCAGGACCTGTGTAAACAGGGAGAGAGCAGGGTTTACCAAGAGCTTTAGCAGACTTTTTTGTGCTGGTAACTACTTCAAGAGCTTGTTTAAGTGTTTGAGATTTATATCTCTGAGACAGTCGTGTATTTTGGAGACGAACCAGAGTTTCTTTATTCAGCTTTCCTGGATGATTCCAGAGGGATTTGATGTAGAAATTCTTTTATAACTCCAAACACGGGCCATCCATTAGTAGTACAGAATTCTTCACATTCTAATCAGATTCATACGTTTACTCCTTATATCGTAATAATCTATAAATAAATATATAAGATTCACTGAAGACTTGTTATACATATTATTGGAGAATTACTTGTTCACTGAAAAAGATCTTCTTAAACTGCTTCTTAAAAGAGCCCCGAAAAAGACCGCTGAAGAGGACTACCAGGGCATATACCGCAAGTACGGGGGTGCTAAAACGAACCTGGAAGACTATTTAAAGCATTATTTCCGTAGAAGTTTTATCGATAAGATTGAGGTATGGAAATTAATTGAAAATATAAAGCGTAAAATAAACACTGCAGATTTTAATGCTGACCCGGAAAAGGTCGTGGATGACTTTATTGATAAGTATAAAGAAGAAAATCAGGCAGAAGACTATCTCCAAGATGCTGTCTGGAAAAAAGCAGAAGCGGCTCCGCTTTTTTTAACTGATGAGGAAGAAATAAAACGGGTTTTCTTTTCTAATGACTCGATGAGTAAGGATGATCAAGAAATTCTCAAACAGTATGAAGCAGAACTTTTAAAAATAACAGCTTCCCTGATTCTGACACGATTAGATTCGTACCGTCAGACCTGGCAAAAGGATAAAAAGAGAAAGAAGATACCGGAACGTCAGACTGAGAATACTCCTGAACCTTTAACAGTAACTATTCATGAGAGCGTAGAAAGTGCTAAAAAGAAGCAGGATTGGAAAAAGGGCCTTTTGGAAGGTGTGGCTGCACATATAAAAGAAATTTCAAAAGACGAATCGAGATACAGAGCAAATATGCTGATTTTCGATAAGCAGCTTCTGGGGCTGAGT